>Ga0272449_1000613_pt1 | contig 41447 bp, 38 predicted proteins | sample YNPCB0241_FD_198679 | JGI IMG/M metagenome (GOLD analysis project Ga0272449, IMG submission 198679) | Hot spring sediment microbial communities from Yellowstone National Park, WY, United States - YNP-CB-024-1 | ecosystem: Environmental > Aquatic > Thermal springs > Hot (42-90C) > Sediment...
GATCCAGAATGTGATTTAGATTATGTACCCTATAAGGCAAGAAAAAAACAGGTAAGGTGCGCCATGACAAATTCCTTTGGTTTTGGTGGAACGAATGCATCTTTGGTCTTTAGAAAATTTACAGGAATTTGAGAGCCTTATAGGATATAAATTTAAAAATCCCTATCTAATTATCCAGGCATTAACCCACAGCTCCTATGCTAATGAAAATTATGTTCCTTCAAATGAACGACTTGAATTTCTTGGAGATATTGTATTAGGATTTGTTATTTCTGAATATCTTTATAATCATTCACCGCAGCTAAATGAAGCAGAAATGTCCCAAATAAGGTCTTATCTTGTTTGTAAAAAATCTCTCTCCAAAGTAGCAAGAAAACTTTTTATAGGCAAATTTATTTTCCTCGGTAAGGGAGAAAGATTGAGCGGTGGCGAAAATAAAGACTCTATTCTTGCTGATGTAATGGAAGCATTGATAGGAGCCATCTATATTGATGGCGGGATAGAAAATGTAAGAAACTTTTTGTTAAGAATTATTTCTGAAACTTTTGCTTCAGAGCCTTTTCAACAATGGGGGGAACAAGACTTTTTACAGAACCTCCAAAGTATGCAATCTCTTTAACAAGACTTGATGAAAGAAAAGAGTATTCCTCAGATGGCATTAGAAATACTGTTTCAATATCCTTGAAAAGTCTTCTATTGGCATGGGCAAGTTGAAGCTCAAATTCATAATCTGACACAGCTCTTAATCCTCTTACAATTGCAACTGCGCCTTTTTGTTTTACAAATTTTACCAATAAACCATCAAAGGCTTCTATTTTTAAATTATCAAGCTCTTTTGTAGATTCCTCAATTAAATTAATTCTTTCTTCTATGTGAAATATTGGGCTCTTTTTATAGCTTGATACAGCAACTGCAACAATGAGTTCATCAAAAATTTTAAGAGCTCTTTTAATCACGTCCAAATGTCCATTGGTTATTGGGTCAAAGGTTCCTGGATATACACCAACTTTTTTCATTCTTTCCTCCTGTATATAGTTAAAAGTGTATCACCATAACGATAACATTTATGAATTTTTAAATCCTTTAAGTTTTCTTTTAATGACTCCTTTTTGTGATGCTGTAAAATTAATATTCCATCTTCTTTCAAAATATTTTTTTTATCTAAGATTTTGAAAATTCTATCTAATTCCCCAGATTCATAAGGAGGATCTGCAAAAATTACATCATATTGTATTAAAGTTTCTTGAAGAAACTTCACTGTATCCAAATTATAAATTCTTGCTCTTTCAAAGATTTTATTTTTCTGAAGGGAGTTTTTTATAAAAATACAAAGTACAGGGTCTCTTTCTACAAAAATAACTTCCTTAGCTCCTCTTTTCAAAGCCTCTAAACCAACAAAACCTTTACCTGCGTAAAGATCTACGAAAGTTTTGCCTTCAACATTCTGTAAGATATCAAAAATAGCCTTTCTAACCAAAGCAGGAGTAGGTCTAACTGTTTGTTTTTTTATAGCTCGGACATCAGAACTCTTCATTGTCTTATCTCTGGATTTGAAAAGGATATTTCAGGTAAATTGTAATTCAAAATTTTTACCTTTCTACCTTCAACTTTGAGTCTGCCCTCAGCAAAGAGCCTTATTGCTTCGGGGAATATTTTATGTTCAAGTTTAAGAATTCTTTCTGATAGAGTTTCCTCTGTATCCTCAGGATGAACAGGTACAGCAGCCTGAATAATTATAGGACCTGTATCTACTCCTTCATCAACAAAATGGACAGTACAACCACTTATTCTTACTCCATAATCAACTGCCTGTTTCTGCCCATGTAAGCCTGGAAAGGATGGAAGCAAAGCAGGATGAATATTCATAATTTTGTTTGGAAAAGCATCAAGAAGAGGTTTTTTAACAATTCTCATAAATCCAGCTAAAATAACAAGTTCTACACCCCTTGCAATTAATTCATCTCTTATCTTTTCATAAAAGGCTTCCTTTGATGGAAACTCTTTTGGATTAATATAAAGATATGAAATCCCATGTTTTTTAGCTCTCTCAATAGCATAGGCATTAGGATTGTCAACTATTAGAATTTCTATTTTTGCCGGAATTTTTCCTGCTTCAATTTCATCAATTATTGCTTGAAAATTAGAACCTCTTCCTGAGGCTAAAACTCCTATTTTAAGCATATTAAACCTCCCCCTCAAACTTAAATTCATGAATAAAATCAACAAGTTTTTTCAATCTTTCAACAGAGGTATTGATATTTACTCCATGCCCTAAATTAAAAATATGAGATTTTGCAAACCTTCCATCCTTAAGTATTAATTCAGCCCTTTTAAATAACTCTTCTTCACTGCCTAAGAGGGTAAGAGGATCAAGATTACCTTGCATAACTTTATCACTAATTAATTTTGTTGCCTCTCTTAAATTAATTCTCCAGTCAAGACTTATTACATCTGCAATTAAATCATTTATATGTTTTGCAAGTCCTGCTAAATTTGGGCAAAAGTATATAATTGGAACATTTCTTTTTAAGTTTTCAATAATTTTTTTTACATAGGGCTTACAAAAGATTTCATAGTCAAAGGGTGAAAGAATTCCTGCCCACGTATCAAATATTTGTATAGCATGAACACCTGCTTCAATTTGTTCATTTAGATAGATAAATGTGGCTTCTGTAAGAATCTCCATAAGATTGTGGAAATTGTCAGGTTCAGAAAACATAAATCTTTTTGTGTCTACAAAATCTTTTGATGAACTTCCTTCAATAACATAGGTTGCTAAAGTAAATGGAGAAGCAGAAAAACCTATCAAAGGAACATCAAGTTCTTTAATAAGAATTTTTATGGTTTTAAAAACAAATTCAATTTTTTCTAATTCAAAGTTTTTCAAATATCCTAAATGATCACCTGTCTTTACAGAAGGTGTAACTTTTGGTCCGATATTCTCTATGAAATCTATTTTTAATCCCATTGCTTCAAGGGGGATAAGAATATCAGAAAAAAGAATAGCTGCATCGACATTTAAAATCCTTATAGGTTGCATTGTAATTTCTGCAGAAATTTCTGGAGTTTTACACATTGTAAGAAAATCATATTTTTGTCTAATTTTTTGATACTCAGGCATATATCTTCCTGCCTGTCGCATAAACCATACAGGAGTATAATCTGTTTTAATACCTCTGCAAGCTTTAAGAAAAGTGTCCCTCAATGTGCCTCCTTGGAATATATTTACAATAGGGATCTTCTTCCATGTAATCATCTTTTAAACAATATGCCCTGGCTCTACAACCTCCACAAACATTAAGATATTCACATACACCGCAGCGACCTTTATAGGAAGAAAAGTTTCGTAAGTTTTTTAGAAGTTCCGAGTTTTCCCATATATCTTTGAATGATTGTTTTTTAATGTTTCCTGCTGGAATGGGAAAATAACTACATGGCATTACATCGCCATCAACATTTATAAGACAGATTAACTGTCCTGCAATACATCCCTTTGACCCTCCTGTAGAAAATTTTAGTGTCCTTCTTTCAAATTTTTCCCCTTCCTTTTTTGACCTTTCCAAAATGATTCTATAATACTGAGGTGCACAGGTTGGTCTTACAAGTATATCCTTTTCATTTTTTTCCATATCATAATGCCAGTTAAGGATTTTTTCATAGTCTTCACGATTAATGAGTTCATTTATTAATTCTTCTGCTCTACCTGTTGGAACAATCATGAACATATACCATGCTGTAGCACCAAGCTCTTTTGCAAGTTTGTAGACTTCTGGAATTGTATTTTGATTACGTTTGGTAAAGGAAGAATTAATCAAAAAAGGTATATCGTATTTTTTAAAAAGTTTAGCTGCATTGACAGTTGCCTTGAAGGCACCTTTTTGTTTACGAAAATCATCATGGATATCTTCATTTGGTCCATCAAGACTTAAAGAAACCATCTTAATATCAACTTCTTTTAATTTTTGGCAGATTTCATCATTAACCAAAGTTCCATTTGTAGCAAGACAGACCCTTAACCCTTTTTGAGTGCCGTATTTTGCTATTTCAAAAAAATCTTTTCTTAATAGAGGTTCTCCACCAGTAAGAACCGTAACAGGTTTTGCAAAGGAAGTTATATCATCTATTATTCTTAGGCATTCCTCTGTCTTAGGGTCTGGATGGTCATTGACAACTTCTTCAGAAGAGGATCTGCAATGAATGCAGTGAAGATTGCACCTTCTTGTAATCTCCCAGGCTATCCATTTAGGTTCAAATTGCATTTAAGTATTATAACTTAAAATAATGGATTTTCTCTTCTAACCTTACATAAAGGCAGTAATTTTCAATTGTTAATTTTATAAAGTCTCTGTTTTCTGTTAAACTTAAATAAATGAAAGGTATAGGGTTTTATTTTGATAAAGCAGTTAATACCTATGAAAAGGCAGGTAATATTCAAAAAAAAGTAGCAATTAAACTTGCTCAATCAGTAAAAGAAGGTTTTTATCCTACAGTTGTAGAAATAGGCAGTGGAAAGGGCTTTATAACTGACCTGCTTATAAAAAAAATTTCCTACAATCGATATATCAACATCGATATATCCTATGAATTCTTAAAAAGACTTAAAAGTAGATTCAATGAAAAATCCCTTTTTATTAATGCGAAGGCTGAACAATTGCCTTTAAAAGAAGGTATTGCAAATCTTATAGTTAGTTCTTCCTCTTTGCACTGGATTGAAGAACCAGAAAGGGTTTTTAATAAGTTGTTTAATCTTATGGAAGTAAATGGCAGATTTTATTTTTCCATTTTTCTCTCAGGTTCTCTTGCTGAACTTAAAAAAGCTTCTGAAATATCTAATTTTGGGTCAGTTTTTCCACTTAAGTCTTCCCAATTTTATATTGACTTATTAAACTCAATCAATTGTATTAAGTGGCAGTTTTCAATTGAAATATATAGAGAGATTTTTCCAACTGTCAAGGATTTTCTCCTTTCCCATAAACTTACAGGAACAAATTTCACCAAGAATAAAAAATTTTCTGGTAAGGAATCCTATGCAAAATTTTGTACTATTTATAAGGAAATGTTCAGTAATCATGAAGGAGTCTATGCTACTTATGAAGTTTTATTTATAGAAGGTCAAAAAGTATCTCCCTGTCTTCAATACTGACTTTTGACACTCTAACTTTAAGTTGTGTACCAATGGTAAATTTTCTCTTTTTTTTAAGTCCAACGAGGCAGTATCTCTTTTCATCAAATTGATAAAAATCATCAATCATATGAGATAAATGAAGAAATCCTTCAATATAAAAATCATCAAGCCTAACCCTTAATCCCTCAGGAGTAACCATTGTAACCCTTCCATCAAAATCTTCACCTAATTTGTCTTTCATAAACCAAACTCTCATTATTTGTATGGAATCTCTTTCAATACTGTCAGCTCTTCGTTCCATTCTTGAGCTGTGAATGGCTATGTCTGGTAAAATCTTCTCTAATTCTTTTATTCTTTCTTTTCCGAGCTTGCCTTTTTGTAAGAATTCTTTAAGAATTCTATGAACAATAAGATCTGGATATCTTCTTATGGGAGAGGTAAAATGCGTATAACATTGAGATGCAAGACCAAAATGTCCAACATTTTCAGGACTGTATCTTGCCTGTTTCAGGCTTCTTAAAATCAAATAGTTAACAATTTCTTCATAGGGAGCACCCTTTATCAATTCAATAAACTCATGAAATTGCTTTGGCTTTAAATCTTCCTTTAATAATCCTAAATTTTTTATTATTTTCGTCAGATACTGGATTTTGTTTGCCTCAGGTTCTTCATGGACTCTATATAAAGAAGGAATTTTATGGGAATATAAAAATTCTGCTACAGCTTCATTGGCTGCTATCATAAATTCTTCGATTATAAAATGAGCAATGTTTCTTTCAGCTTTGACAATTGCTTGAGGATCTCCTTTTATATCTAAAAGTACTTCTGGTTCAGGGAGATCAAAATCAAGACTCCCTCTTTGTTTCCTCTTATTTTTCAATATCTCGCATAACTCAGCCATATTCTCAAAGTGCGGAATCAAAGGTTTGTACCTTTTAATTTCTTCTTTATCCCTGTCAATTAAAATCTTTTTTACAGATGTATAAGTCATCCTTTCCATTGTCTTAATTATGCTTGGATAAAAGGTGGCTTCTTTTCTTTCCCCAGACCTTTCAAAATGCATTTCTACTGTGAATGTAAGCCTTGGCGTTTTTGGAAGAAGACTGCATATATTTTCACTCAACTCTGGTGGAAGCATTGGAATAACTCTATCAGGGAAATAAACACTTGTTCCCCTTTGTCTTGCCTCAATATCAAGAGGTGAATCCCATTTTACATAATGGCTTACATCAGCTATATGAACCCATAGCTTAAACCCATTCTTTGTTTTCATAATTGATACTGCATCATCAAAGTCTTTTGCAGACTCTCCATCAATTGTTACTGTTGGAAGGTCTTTTAGGTCAACTCTATTTTTCATACTTCTATTAGAAATTCCTTTGTTAGAAATCTCTTTTGCCGAGGTTATTACTGAAGGTGGAAATTTTTTGGGTAAATCATATTCATAGATTAAGATTTCTATATCTTCTTTTGGAGATTTAGGTTTTTCAAAGGTTTTCAATATTTTTGCTACTAATGGTGCATTACCTGTTTTATAAGTAATGATTTCTGCAAGTACAAGATCTCCTTGTTTTGGTTTAGGGCTATCAGGGGATACTAATATTTGTTGAGGAATTGTTCTTTTTCTTGGTTGGATATATAAAATTGGACCAGATTTTTCTATAATTCCTACAACCTTTTTTATGGCTCTTTCAAGAATTCTTATTATTCTACCTTCTCTCTTTCTTCTTTGTTCTACCCTTGCAACTACCCTATCACCATGCATTGCTCCCATAGTAGCATGGGGTGGAATAAAAATGTCTGTTTCTTTTGGAGAATCAGGGATTACAAAACCATATCCTTCTTTGTGGGCTTCAAAAAATCCAGTGATTAATTTTGCTTCTGTAACAGTAAGATAGAGACCCTTTCTGTTTCGAATTACTTTGCCTTCGTCAATAAGGTTTTTTAAGATTTTCTTTAATTTTTTTCTTTCTGAAGATTTTAAAGAAAAGGCATCGGATATTTCTTTAAAATTTACTGGTCTTCCTGAATGTTTTATAAATTCTAATATTTTTTCTGAATTCAATTTTTATCCTCAGGAAGTCTTAAATATACAACTTGTCCTTTTTCACCAAGACTACCAAGGTCTTTACCATTAAAGAAAACTTTTACCCCTCCTGCATTTCCAATATGAATGTGGAAAAATTTGGAAGCCTTTAGATCAATCTTTTGCCCAGGATTTAATAAAAATTCTCTTTTTTCTTTTTCATCTATTGTAATTCTCATCCAAACTTTGTCAGTGGCTTCAATTATGAGATTTTGTTCCTCTTGTTTGTCCGTTGTCTTCGTTACATCTGTTTGTTGTAAATTTTCTGCTGCTTTTGGTGTTTCCTCTTTTTTCATTTCAATATTAACAGGTGGTGGAGGAGGAATATTATCCTTATGCCATGTTTTTGAAATTAACAATATCAGAATAATTACCAAAGCTATAATTAATCCCGCATTTATCCATTTTTGTTTGGGCTTTGGTAAAAAATGCTTTTTTTCTTTTTTTTCAATTTTGGGCAATTCTATAATATCAGGCTTAGATTTTTTTGATTTTAAATAATTTTCATATTCCCTTAGTATTTGCTGAGGATCAACACCGAGTAATTCTGAATAAATTTTTATATATGAACGAGTATAAACTTCTATAGGAAGCTCGTCAAATTTGCCTTCTTCTATTGCTATTAGATAACTTTTCTTTATTTTGGTAATTTCTGCTATCTCTTCTATGGATTTACCTAACTGTAATCTTTTATTTTTTAGTTCTTCAGACATTAATTGGTTTCCTTCCTTCTAATGCCTTTAAAAGAGTGACCTCATCGGCAAACTCTATGTCAATGCCTATTGGAAGTCCATAGGCAATGCGGGAAACTTTAATTTTATACTTTTTTAAAATGTCTGCGATCCATTGAGCAGTAAGCTCCCCTTTTGTATTTGGACTTGTTGCAATAATTACTTCTTCAATTTGTCCTGTCTTTACTCTTTCCTCAAGCTCTTTTATTTTTAACTTTTCTGCAGTAATTCCGTCATTTGGAGAGAAAGTTCCACCCAAAACATGATAAACTCCTTTGTATCCTGTTTTTTCTATTAAAACAATGTTGCTTGGCTCTTCTACAACACAAATTATAGAATGTTGCCTTTCAGGATTATTACAGATGTTACATTTTTCATTTTGAGTAATATTAAAACAAACAGAACAATACCTTGCATTTTTTTTTAGATTAATGATAGAGTCAGCTATTTGAAGAGCTTCCTTTTCTTCCATTGACATTATAAAAAAAGCAAGTCTTTGAGCAGTTTTTCTGCCAATACCTGGAAGTTTACAAAGGTTTTCAATAAGATTTTCTAAGGGATTTAATTTCATAGTTTGCCGAATAGACTACTTAAATCAGGCATTCCTGGTAAATTAAAAGGCATTGATACTTTTGCCATTTCTGATTGAGCAAGTTCGTGAGCCCTTTTTAATGCTTCATTTACTGCTGCAAGCACTAAATCTTCTAACATCTCAACATCATCGGGATTGACTACTTCTTTATCAATCTTTATTGAAACAATCTGCCCAGCACCATTTGCCTGTACAACTACCATTCCACCACCTGAAGAGGCTTCAACAGTCATTTTTTTTACTTCTTCCTGTTTACGCTGAATCTCTTCCTGAATTTTTTGTGCCTGCCTCATTATTTCACCAAACATTTTCTTAGACATTGTTTCCTCCTTTTTTAGGTGTTATCTTATATATTCTTCCTTCAAAAAGCTGAAGTGCCTGTTTAACCAAAGGATTATTAATTGCTTCCTGTTTGACATCTTTTCTTTTAATTTCTTTTTCATGTATAGTTATCTTAACATCAGGAATAAATTCTTTCAAGAGTCCCTGAATTTCTAAAATTCCTTCTCTTACTGAATCAGCATATAGGGATGCACCACCGTTGTAAATTAGTTTAATTTCATTGTTATCAAACTTAAACTCCGCATGTTTTATTTTCATAGCAAGAACATGATTTTGATTTTCAAGTTTTTCTATGAATTCTGACCATTTATCAACAATATTTCCTGTAGATTTATCTTGAGACTTATCTTGATTTTTATCGACTATTAATTCTCTTTCTTCATCTGTTTGTCCTTTATTCTTCAATTGTTCTATTGTTTTATTTATTGATTTAAAATGGGAAAGCAGACTAAGTCTTAAGAGAGTGACTTCTAAGATAATTCGTGGAAAAAGAGAAGTTTTAACAAAAGGTTCAGCATTGATTAACTCTTTTAACAAAAGAATTAGATGTTCTTCAGATGTTACTCTGCATAGATTTTCAAGGAGTTGTGATTGAGATTCACTTACATTTATCCTGTAATTACCAGTAATTTTTGCGACAAGCAAATTTCTTAAAAATTGAATCAAATCTCTGACTAAAATTTTAAAATCTATTCCTTTGTCATTAAGCTCTTCTATTATTTTGACAATGTTATGTTTATCACCATTAATTATTTGATTTACAATTTCATGTAAAATACTGTAATCTATACTTCCAATTAGTAAAATTAGATTATCTGTAGTAATTTCATCTGAAAAAGAACTTATTTGGTCAAGCATAGTGAGGGCATCTCTCATACTTCCTTCAGAATAAGAGGCTATCATATAAAGGGCTTCTTCATTGGCTTTAATTCCCTCTTGTTCGCAGATAAATTTTAATCTTTCTTTTATTAGTTCAATGGGAATTCTTTTAAATTGTAAATGTTGGCATCTACTTAAAACTGTTATTGGAATTTTCCTTGGTTCTGTTGTTGCAAGAACAAAAACTACATGGGAAGGAGGTTCTTCAAGAGTTTTAAGAAAGGCATTGAAGGCTGCCTGACTAAGCATATGGGCTTCATCTATTATGTAAACTTTATAATTACCTTCAGCAGAGGCATATCTAACATTTTCTCTTAAGTCTCTAATGTTTTCAACAGATGTATGGCTTGCTGCATCAATTTCTATTACACTCATTGCTTTGCCTTCCCTAATTGAAAGACATGAAGAACAGTTATCGCAGGGAGAATTTTCTCTTTGAACACAGTTTAAAGCCTTTGCTAAAATTCTTGCTGTTGAGGTCTTACCTACACCTTTTGGTCCTGAAAAAACATAAGCTTGTGATACCTTGCCTGTTTTAAGGGAATTCTGAAGGATTCTAACAATAATTTCTTGTCCTATGAGGTCAGAAAATTTTTGTGGTCTGTATTTTCTTGCAAGTCCAAGATAAGCCATTTTCTTTCACCTAAAAAAGGGACCGACTTACTGCGGCACACAGAATTAGATGTTTACCGTTGCTTCCTTCCGGACCTGGCGGGGTTCACATCCTTCTGTTGCGCAGGGTCGGTCCCAGCTTCCGTATTTTTTATTTTAACTTTACATTGCTTGTTATGGCAAATAAAATATTCATTTCCGTTTTTATCATTAATTTTCAACATATAATCAGTGCCGCACTTAGGACATTTCATTGATACAGGTTCATGGGAAAATGTATACTTACATTTTGGATAATTTGAACAAGCCCAGAAATTGCGATTCTTTCTTGTTTGTCTTTTAATGATATCGCCACCACAGAGAGGACATTTTATTTCTGCTTTTATTGATTCAGTATAATTACACTTTGGATAGGATGAACAGGCAATAAACTCTCCCTTTTTGCTTTTTCTTATTAAAAGTTCAGAACCACATTGAGGACATTTTTTACCTGTAGAAACAGCATTTGATTCTTTTTCATTTTTTCCGTTAGTGAGTGATTTTGTGTTTCTACATTCAGGATAACCAGAGCAAGCTAAAAATGGTAACCCTTTGCTCCAACGAATTACCATCTCTTTACCGCATTTTTCGCATTTAACAGTTGTTTTAATCTCCTTTGGTTTTGTTCTCTTTGAAATCGTTGAAGCTTCTGTTAAATCTTTCTCAAATTCTCTATAGAATTCTTCTACAACTTTATCCCATTGGGCTTCCTTCGAGGATATTTTATCTAAGTTTTCTTCCATTTTTGCAGTAAAATTGTAATCCATAAGCTCAGGAAATTTTTCTTCAAGGAGGTCATTTACAACAAAACCAAGATAGGTGGGATAAAGTTTTTGTTTAAGTTTTTTTACATATCCCTTTTCTTGAATAGTACTTAATATAGTTGCATAGGTAGAAGGTCTCCCAATACCTTTTTCTTCTAATGCTTTAACCAAAGTTGCCTCTGTATATCTTGGAGGTGGCTCTGTAGAATGCTTTTCTGCGTCTATCTGGAGCACTGTCAGATCGGAATTTTCTTCTATTGCAGGAAGTATTTTGTCCTCATCCTCTTCTTCATCTTTATAAAGTATTAAAAAACCAGGGAATACAATAACAGAACCAGAAACACGGAACTGAGCAATTTTTTCAGGGTCTTCAATTATATATGTTGTCTGTTCTATTTCAGCTGAAGCCATTTGACTGGCAATAAATCTGTCCCAGATTAATTTATAGAGAAGAAATTGATCCTTTGAAAGATAGGGTTTTACAGATTCAGGATTTTTATCAGGATAAGTTGGTCTTATACATTCATGGGCATCCTGAACAGGTATATCTGATTTTTTATTCTTTTCTGTTGAGCTACCAACAAATTTTTTGCCAAAGTTTTTTTCAATAATCTCTTTTGCCCATTTTTTTGCCTCCTCAGCAACCCTTATAGAATCTGTTCTCATATATGTAATAAGACCTACAGAACTACCTTTTATCTCTACACCTTCATAAAGTTGTTGAGCAATGCTCATGGTTTTTTTAGGATTAAATCCAAGTAGGCTCGAAGCTTGCGCTTGAAGTGTTACTGTTCTGAATGGTTCAGGCGGATTTCTTTTTCTTCTTTTCTTTTCAACTTTGGCAAGAATATAGTTTAATGCTCTAAGTTCTTCAACTATTCTATTAGCTGTAGCTTCGTCTTTAATTAAAAATTCATTTTCTTTTCTATCAATTACAAGTTTGTTTCTGTATTTATAAAGATTGGCAATTAAGTTTACATTTTCTCCATTGGCATAAGAAAATTTTCCTGTGATACTCCAATAATCCTGAGGCTGGAAGGTGAGAATTTCCTTCTCTCTTTCAACTACCATTCTTAAAGCAACTGATTGAACCCTCCCTGCGCTCAATCCACCTTTTACCTTTTTCCAAAGAAAAGGACTTAAGTTGTAACCAACTAATCTATCAAGAATTCTTCTTGCCTGCTGGGAATAAACTTTATTAATATCTATTTTAGATGGATTTTCAATGGCTGATTTTACTGCATTTGGCGTTATTTCATGAAATATAGCTCTATAAACTTTATCATTAGGAACTTTTATTTCTTCAAATATATGATATGCTATGGCTTCACCTTCTCTGTCAGGGTCTGTTGCTATGTAAATCTTAGAAGCTTTTTTAGCAGATTCTCTTAATTCTTTTACGATTTTTTCCTTTCCTGGAATTAAAATATACTCTGGCTGAAATCCATTGTTTATGTCTACTCCGAGACGATCCTCTGGAAGATCTTTAATATGCCCAACAGAGGCTTTAACTTGAAAATCATTGCCTAAAATTTTATTTATAGTTTTAGCCTTTGCGGGAGATTCAACAATTAATAAATTTTTAAATTTTTCTTTTAATTCCATATGATCTGTTTCCCTTTGCTAAAAATGAAACTGTATATATCATCCTCATGTAAATCTGTTTCCCTCATTAATAAATATACAAGTAAAGCTCTAATCATATCTATCTCCTCTGTATCAAGTAGTTCAGTTCCTTCAATAAAATTGAGTTCTTCTTTTACCTGATGCCAGTCTATATCAAAGAGAGAAAAATCACTTAATGCGTCGTCATTATAGTCATTATCAATAAGCTGTCTTGCAAGAACCCTTAAAAAATCAAGCAGCTTCATCTAAATCCTCCTAACATATTTACCTTCAAATCGTGTAATTAATCCTTTTATTTCGAGCTTTAATAAAATTTCAAGAATCCTTGATATACTAAGCTCTGTATTTATTACAATCTCGTCTAAGTTTAATGGTCTATCGAGTAAACTAAATATAGCATTTTCTTCATCAGTTAAATCAACTTTAATGGTTGACTCCAATGAAATAAAAGACTCTTTTAATGATGGAATAAAGGGTTTAATTTCTTCAAGTATGTCCTCAATTTTTTGTACCAGCTTTGCTCCTTTTTTTATTAAAAAGTTGGTCCCTTCTGAATTTTTTGAAGTAATATTTCCCGGTACTGCAAATACTTCTCTTCCTTGTTCAAGGGCAAGTTTTGCAGTTATTAAAGCACCAGAATTTGTTGTCGCCTCTGTAACTAATGTTCCAACTGTCATACCACTTATTATTCTATTTCTTTTTGGGAAATTTTCTCTTTTTGGCGGAGTTTCAGGATAAAACTCACTTAGAATTGCACCACTTTGTGTTATTTGTTCAGAGAGTTTTTTATTTTCAGGAGGATAAATTTTTAAAATACCGCTTCCTAAGACAGCAATTGTTCTACCCTGTGCAGATAGGGCAGATAAATGGGCAACAGAGTCAATACCTCTTGCAAGTCCGCTTACAATAGTGATGCCACAGGAGGCAAGTTCAAAGGCAAATTTTTCAGTAACTCTTTTACCATAATCACTTAACTGTCTTGAGCCAACCACTGCTAATCCAAAATTGTCTTGAGGTAAAAGCATACCTTTACAAAATAAAACTACAGGGGGGTCATAGATTTCCTTCAAAAGTTGTGGATAAGATTCATCATTAATTGACAATATCTTGATCTGTTTTTTTTCACATTGATTAGTCAAATCATCTATTTTTTGCCAGTTGCTAAAACTCTTTATTTTCTTTGCAGTGTCTAATTTAATACCTGTTAAAGACGCTATTTCTTCTGGTTCTGAATAAAATACTTTGATAGCGCTCCCGAAGGTCTGTATAATTTTTCTGATTGATACAGAACCTAAATCCTTTATCTCTAATAAAGCAAGAATATGTCTGATTTCTTCTTTATTCAATTATTCTCTTTGCCAGCTTTAGTCTCAATGAATTGATTTTAATAAAACCTTCTGCATCTTGTTGATTATAAATCTGGTCCTTTTCAAAGGTTGCAAGTTCAGCAGAATAAAGGGAATAGAGTGAACGTCTACCTGTAACAATACAATTGCCTTTGTAGAGTTTAAGCCTTACTGTGCCTGTTACATTTTTTTGAGTTTCATCTATGAATTTTTGTAAAGCAATTCTCTCTGGAGAAAACCAATAACCGTAATAAATTAATTCAGCATACTTAGGAATTAAGCTATCTCTTATGTGAAGAAGTTCTCTATCTAATGTTATTGATTCAATTGCTCTATGGGCAATATGTAAAACTGTTCCACCCGGTGTTTCATATACTCCTCTTGATTTTATTCCTACATAACGGTTTTCGACAATATCAACTCTTCCAATACCATTTTCTCCTGCTATTTTATTTAATCTTTTAAGCAATTCCGCAGGGGAAAGTCTCTCACCATTTAAAGATACCGGATTTCCATTTTCATATTCAATTTCTATATATAGAGGGTTGTCTGGAGCTTTTTCAGGTGGAATAACCATTTTATACATATCCTGAGGAGGTTCATTCCAAGGGTCCTCAAGAATGCCTCCTTCGTAACTTATATGAAATAGATTCTGATCTATACTGTAAGGTTTTTCCTTAGTCGCTCCAACAGGAATCCCCTGTTTTTCAGCATATTCAATAAGTGAACTACGGGAGTCAAACTCCCATATTCTCCATGGAGCTATTACTTTTATATCTGGTTTTAGGGCATAATAAGTAAGTTCAAATCTAACTTGATCATTTCCTTTTCCAGTTGCTCCATGAGCAACAAAATCCGCATTTTCTTTTATAGCTATCTCAATTTGTTTTTTAGCAATTAATGGTCTTGCAATAGATGTTCCCATTAAATAACCAGCCTCATATACAGCATTAGCTCTTAACATAGGGAAAACAAAATCTCTTACAAATTCCTCTTTTAAATCTTCTATATATACTTTAGATGCTCCTGTTTTTTTTGCTTTTTCAGCAATTTCATCTAAATCTTCTTCCTGTCCAATGTCTGCACAGAAAGCAATAACCTCTGCATTATATTTTTCTTGTAACCACTTAATTGCAACTGAGGTATCAAGTCCACCTGAATAGGCTAAAACAATTTTATTCATGAAAAAACCTCCCTTTTAATAAATTGAATTTTTAAGTTTTATTTTAACAGATTAGACAAAAGCTTTGTTCAATGATTTTAATAAACTTGAAATTTTAATGAGTCAAAGCTGTCTTGAGTGATTTTGTTATTCTTTCGCTTCGCCTAAGACACTGTCTGAAGGATAACAAAGGATCTTATACCGATTTCTGTCATTCTAAACGAAGCGTAAGCTAAGTTAAGAATCTCCAACCTATTTATAATCGGAATGAGATCCTTCGCCTTCGGCTCAGAATGACAGAAAAAGAAAAGCAAAATGACAGAAAAGGGAGGGGATTCTTCTCCTTCGCTATCGCTCAGGGTCACAGAATGACCCCCTTTTTGTCATCGTATTCCGAGGGGTTCAATACCCCGAGGCGCTGTCCTGAGCAGAGCGAAGGAACTCTCTCAGAAATAAGGATGAGATTCTTCGCCTTCGGCTCAGAATGACGGAAAACAGAGGGGATTCTTCACTCCGCTATCGCTCTGTTCAGAATGACCCCTTTTTTGTCACCCTGAGGTGTAAGCCGAAGGGTCTCATTCCTTTGAGAAAAGAGAGGATTCTTCACTTCGCTATCGCTTCGTTAAGAATGACAAAAAAAGGGGTAGAATGGCAAAAGAAATGATGAAAAAAATTATAAGAATTAAAACTTAAAAAAATCGAATACGATTTAAACATTCTTCAACTTATGAAGAAGGACTACCAAGAAAAATTCTCTGTTCCCATATTCAAAGGCACACTTTATACAATATTTATTACTTGAATGCTTTGGCTTCTCAAGAAGTGGAGGACTGAAAAATTTTCTTTCCAATGATTCAGGGACTTCATGAATTTTTAATTTTTTCAGCCCACCAAGAAGCCTTATCAATTATCTCATCTTCATCAATAAACTGATGCCTTCCACCAAGGACTACTGGAATACCATTTACAAAAACATCTTCAATATCAGATACTTTTGCAGAATAGATTATCGTTGAGTAAATATCATAAATTGGTTGTAAATGGGGTTTTCTTATATTAATTAAAATAATATCAGCTCTTTTACCTACCTCTATACTTCCAATTTCCTTTTCAAGTCCCAATCCTTCTGCAGCCCAAATTGTAAGCATTTTCATACATGTTTTCACATCAAGTACTGTTGGATCTGCAGTTATTCCTTTTTGTACTTTTGCAGAAATAGAAATCTCTTCAAGAAGATCAAGATTATTATTGCTTGCTGCACCATCTGTTCCCATACTTACTTTTACTCCTTTACGAATCATTTTTGCCACTGGTGCAATACCGCTTGAAAGTTTAAGATTGCTTTCAATGCAATGGGATATTCCTATATTATGTTTTGCCATAATCTCTATCTCTTCATCGTCAAGCCAGACACAATGAGCAGCAATTATTTTTCCTTCAAGGAATCCTATGCTATCAAGATATTTAACAGGTCTTAATCCGTGTCTATTCATACTCTCTTCAACTTCCTGAAAAGTTTCACTAAGATGAATATGTATTGGAACATTATATTTTAGTGCAAGTTCTTTACAGGAAAGTAGTGTTTCTTTGCTACATGTATAAATTGCATGGGGTGCAACTGCTGGAATTATAAAGTCATCGGATTTAAATTTTTTTATAAAATCCTCTGCTTTAGCCAAATAATCCTTTGCACCAGAGCCGCTTGGAGTTGGAAAATCCAGAACTCCCTGTCCTACAACTGCCCTAATACTTGCATCTTTTGCTGCCTTTGCTATGCTTTCAGTGAAAAAATACATGTCATTGAATGTAGTTGTACCACTCTTTAACATTTCAATACAGGCAAGTAAAGTTCCATCATAAACAAAGTCAGGGCTTAAAAACTTTGCTTCCTTTGGCCATATATGCTCTGTAAGCCACTTATGGAGAGGTAAATCATCGGCAATTCCTCTAAAAAGAACCATTGCAGAATGGGTATGTGTATTTATAAATCCAGGCAATACAGCAGAATAAGAATTCCCGTATATCTTAATAGAAGGGTCATTGTATTTCTTCAAAATTTCTTCAAATATATCTATGTCAATAATTTTGCCATTTTCTACTAAAAGAGCTCCATTTTCAATTATTTGCTCCTTTTCATTCATTGTAATCAAATATTTTCCTCGAATAATATGTTTCATATACGCCTCCTAAACTTATATCAAGATTTTTTTAAAACTAATACTGCCAGTGGTGGCAAAGTAAGTTCAATACTATATGGTCTTCCATGAAAGGAATAATTTTGTGACCATACTCCTCCGTTGTTTCCAAGATTACTACCACCATATATATATGAATCGCTATTTAACAATTCTTTGTAAAATCCTTCTTCTGGAACACCTATGCGGTAATTAAATCTTGGTACAGGAGTTAAGTTAAAGACAAATATGAGGAAATCTTTTTTGTCTTGGCTTTTTCTAATGAAGGAAATAATACTTTGTTCAGAGTCTGAAAAATCAATCCATTCAAAGCCATTCCAATGAAAATCAACTTCATATAAAGCTTTTTCTTTTTTATAAAGGGAGTTTAAGTCTCTAATAAAATTAGTCACACCTCTGTGAGCTTCGTCATCAAGTAAATGCCATTCAATCTGCCAATTCCAGTTCCATTCATTAATCTGAGCAAATTCAGAGCCCATAAAAAGCAATTTTTTGCCCGGATGTCCATACATATATCCGTAAAGTAACTTCAGATTTGCAAGTTTTTGCCATTTATCTCCTGGCATTTTTTGAAAAAGGGAACCCTTACCATATACAACTTCATCGTGGGATAGAGGAAGAACAAAGTTTTCTGAGAAGGCATAAAGAAGGCTAAAAGTTATTGAATTGGTATGATATTTTCTAAAAATGGGATCCTTTGAAAAATAAAAGAGTGTATCGTGCATCCATCCCATATTCCATTTCATTGTAAATCCTAATCCACCTATATAGGTTGGACGGGTTACCATAGGCCAAGCAGTAGACTCTTCAGCTATTGTAAGTGTTCCCGGGTAATGTCCATGATTCAGTTCATTCATCTTTCTTAAAAAATCTATAGCTTCAAGGTTCTCTTTACCTCCATATATGTTTGGAATCCATTCGCCTTCCTTTTTTGAATAATCAAGATAAAGCATTGATGCAACTGCATCTACTCTTAATCCATCAATATGATAGACATCGAACCAGAAAAGGGCATTGGCAATTAAAAAGTTTCTTACTTCATTTCTTCCATAATTATAAATTAGCGTACCCCAATCTTTATGTTCACCTTTTCGAGGGTCTTCATGTTCATAAAGGGCAGTGCCGTCAAACCTTATAAGTCCGTGTCCATCCTTTGGAAAATGGGATGGTACCCAATCAACAATTACTCCTATGTCATTTTGATGAGCATAGTCAACAAAATACATGAAATCCTGAGGAGTACCAAAACGACTTGTTGGAGCATAATAACCAACGCATTGATATCCCCATGATTCATCCAGAGGATGTTCAGCTATAGGAAGAAGTTCAATATGAGTAAAACCAAGCCATTTTACATAGGGAATTAATTCATGAGCAAGCTCTCTGTAATTTAAAAAACTTCCGTCAGGTTTTCTTTTCCATGAACCAAGATGGACTTCATAGATTGATATAGGTTCTTTAAGCCAATTGGTATTTTTTCTCTTTTCAATCCATTTTGAGTCATTCCAGATGTATTTATCCTTAAGTTTATAAACTATACTTGCACTTTTTGGTCTAATCTCAAAGAAAAATCCGTAAGGGTCTGCCTTAAGTTGAATTGAGTTATCCCACCCGTGAATGTAGTATTTGTATAAAGAGCCTTCCTTTAATCCTTCAATAAAGGTTGTCCATATTCCAGAACTTCCCAATAATTTCATTGGATTTTTTGATGGATTCCATTCGTTAAAATCTCCAATAACAGAAACATACTTTGCATTTGGTGCCCAAACTGCAAAGTGAACCCCCTCAGTGTCATTAAATTTAATTAGATGGGCACCAAGTTTCTCATAAATTTTTAGATGATTCCCTTCACCAAATAAATAAATATCAAAGTCTGTTATAAAATTAAACATGTTCTCTCCTAAATTCCAATATTGAATTTCTGTATTTTAATGGTACTTTTTGTCTTTGTAGATTTTTATTGAATCTTTCCTTTATGGCAACTTTTTCAAAATATTCAATCCAGAGGGAAGAGATTATTTTTTCTAATGCAGTTTCATCGGGAATAGAACTTTCAATTTTAGCTGAATATACTCTATTTTCATAACAGAAAACAGCTAAGTCTCTTTTTGTATCATGGATAATTATTTTTTCTTTCATCATTCTATTGGCAAAGTGCCTTGATAGTGGCAAAATAATGTTGTATTCTGGTTTAAATGAAGCATAAAGATATCCACCTTTCACTTCTTTAAATCTTAAAAAACCTTTAAACCTATGAATCTCTCTTTTTACTCTTTGGGAAGTGTGAAAAATTCTTTCAAATACAGGGTCTGATGAAAAATTCAAAATTTTTTGATCTTTATATTTCTCTAAGAAATAACAGATATCTTCATAAACGGTATTTCCTTCAGAAAGGCTGTAATTATATAAAATTTGAAAAGTTTTTTTATCAAGCTCTCTGAATGTTTTATCAAAGGAATCAATCTGGTGAACAAAAAGTTGTTCCTGCTTTTTATTTAATGTTTCTTTTAGTCTCTTTACTAATGTATTCATAATGCAAGACCATACTGCACTGACTCTGATAAATTGTTTCTCAATCGTTCCCTATTTTTTTCAACTTTATCAACACTGTATGATTTTCCGTTGATTGTTATAAAATACTTAGCTCTTTTGATAACAACACCAAGTTTTTTTAAGTCATTTAGAGTAAATGAGCAATATTTTCTTAATTTTATGATTCTTTTAGCTGAAGTAGGACCAATGCCAGGAACCCTTAAGATCATTTCATAGGGTGCCTTAGCAATATCAACAGGGAAAAAGTCAAGATTTCTCAATGCCCAATCAAGTTTAGGGTCAAACTTTTCATTTAGATAGGGATTATCTGGAGATACTATTTCATCTATATTGAATCCATAAAATCTCATTAACCAGTCTGCCTGATAAAGTCTATGTTCTCTTAAAAGAGGAGGTTTTGAGAGAGCAGGTAATCGAGAATCATTATTTACAGGTATATATCCAGAGTAATAAACCCTTTTTAATCTATTTTTTTTATAAAGTAGACTGCTTAATTTTAAAATTTCAAAGTCACTTTCTGGTGTAGCTCCAATTATCAATTGGGTGCTCTGACCACCCTTTGCATTATATCCAGATTTGTCATCCTTTAAATCTTCAATTGTCTTTGAAATGAAATTCATAGTATTTATAATAGAAGTCATCTTTTTATCTGGAGCAAGATAGGACAGGGACTTCTCTGTTGGAAGTTCAATATTTATGCTTACTCTGTCTGCCCACTTAATTGCCTCAAGAATTGTTGATTGAGAGGATTCAGGAATAATTTTAAGATGGATATATCCATTAAATTTATATTTAATTCTAAGAATTTTTAATGCATCTATCATCATCTCCATAGTTTTGTCAGCATTGTTAATAATTCCAGAGCTCAAAAAAAGTCCTTCTATATAATTTCTTCTGTAAAATTCGTAGGTAACTTTTGCTAATTCTTCAGGTGAAAGTATTGTTCTTGGAATATCATTTTTCTTTCTATTTATACAGTAAGCGCAATCATTTATACAGAAATTGGTAAAAAGAATTTTAAGAAGGCTAATACATCTTCCATCAGATGTCCAACTATGACAAATACCAAATTTTGATGTATTTCCCATATTTGAATGGTTATTTTTTCTACTTACTCCACTTGAAGCACAGGAAACATCAAACTTTGCTCCACCTGCAAGCAAAGAAATCTTCTCATAAAGACCTGGTGAATTTTTAATAAGCATAAGTTTAGTATAATAACACTCTCCTATGAATTTTCAAGGTATTTTTAAATTTCTTTTTATTTATTCAGGCAAACTAAATATACGATAACACTCTCTTCATTTGTCACCATGAGAGACGAAGTCCCGAAGGGTCTCATTCCTTTTTTCCCTTCCTGTCACCCTGAGGTGTAGCCGAAGGGTCTCATTCCGATTGAAAAGGAGGGGATTCTTCCGGCACTTCGTGCCTCAGAATGACAATTCACTTAGTCTGTCCTTCCGAATCAGCGTTTTTCTATCGGCAATTTCAGATTATATGTGTTTATTTGAAAAATTGATTATAATATACCAATATAAATTTTTCATAAGACCACTATGAATAAAAGAGAGAATTGGAAATCAAGAGTAGGTCTAATACTTGCAACAGCAGGTAATGCTGTTGGGTTAGGGAATATTCTTAGATTTCCTTCAAAGGCTGCTCTTTATGGTGGAGGAGCCTTTATGGTTCCTTATTTTATTGCCTTTTTTCTTATGGGACTTCCTTTAATGATTATTGAGTGGATAATAGGTAAATATGCAGGGAAACATGGGCATGGTTCTATGACAGGCATTTTGGGACTTTTTTTCAAACATGCCAGTTGGGCAAGGGTTTTGGGTTCTTTTGGTGTAGCAATTCCTCTTTTAATTTGTATGTATTACATTTACATAGAGTCTTGGACTTTGGGATTCGCATTTTTATCTCTTTTCCAAAAAATGCCTATTCCTATGATAAGCGATAATCCCCAGGAAGCTGTTAAACCCTATGTTGAGTTTTTTAGAGCTTATACCAATCCTTCTATTACAGCCTATACTTTCTTGATTATTACTTTAGCAATAAACTGGTTAATTCTTCAGAGAGGAATTGTAAAGGGAATAGAGTTGACTGCAAAGATAGGAATGCCTGCCATAATTCTTTTTGGCATTCTACTTGGTTTTATTGCTCTATCAAGTAGAGATTGGGCAGGATTAGAGGGATTAAAATTTATCTATAATTTGAACTTTTCTGGTATTAAAGACCCTAAAGTCTGGATTGAAGCATCGGGACAGATATTTTTTACTCTCTCATTGGGTATGGGAGCAATAGCTGTTTATGCCAGTTATGTTAAAAAAAGGGAAGATGTTGTAAAGGCTGGATTATGGACTGCAGGGATAAATGAATTCATAGAAGTTGTTATTGGTGCATCAATTGCCATTCCTGCAGCCTTTGCTATGTTTTCAGCCGTTGCAATTCCAGAACTTGCAAAGGAAGGCACTTTTAGACTGGGATTTATGACAATGCCTGCGGTGCTTATGAATTTCCCATTAGGATGGTTAATCTCTTTTATTTGGTTTTTATTGCTTTTCTTAGCAGCTTTAACATCATCTTTAGCCCTTACACAACCTTTGATAGCATTGTTTGAAGATGAAATGAAATGGAGCCATACGAAGTCTGTAACTGTATCAATGATTTTAATCACTATTGGAGCCCATCTTTCTGCTTTTGTGCCAAATTTTATTGATGAAATTGATTTCTGGGCAGGATGTGTAATGCTACTTTTATTTGGCCTTATTGAAATTATTGTTTTTGTCTGGATTTTTGGAATTAATAATTTTTACAATGAACTAATTCAGAATACATCCTTAAAAATACCTAAGGCTTTTGTATATGTTATTGCTTTTGTATCGCCTGTATTTATTGTCTTGATTACTTATTTTTGGGTAATTAAAGATTTTACTTCAATAATTTTAGTTAGTGAACCAACAAAGATATTTGCCAGAATCTTTCTTCTGTTTATAATTTTATTTTTATCGATTATAGCAGTAAAAAGTAGAAAAATTGTTCTTAAAGATTTGCGTTATCTGAAGGTAATCACTAAATAAAGAGGAGCATATGTCAGATTCCCTCGGCTCTAATTGGAAAGAAGAAGATATCTTGGAATTGATTAATAAAAAAAATATATATGAAATACTCTTTTTAGCTAATACTCTCAGAGTGAAGTATAAAAGCAATAAAATAGAGTTATGCGCAATTGTTAATGCCAAAAGCGGAAGATGCTCTGAAGACTGTGCTTTTTGTGCTCAGTCTTCAAGATATAAAACAGATGCTCCAGAATATCCATTAATAGAACCTAAAAAAATTTTAGATAAAGCAATAGAGGCAAAAAATAATAAAGTCAAGAGATTTTCAATAGTTATAAGCGGTAAAAAACCTTCAAAGGATGAGTTAACAAAGATTGGTAATTATATTGAACTTTTAAGAAAAAATGATATAAATGTCTGTGCCTCCCTTGGACTCATCAAATACGATGAAATTTCTTATTTAAGAGATAAGGGACTCCAGAGACTTCACTGTAATATAGAAACTTCAGAAAGATATTTTAGTAAAATTTGTTCTACCCATAAATTTGCTGATAAAGTTGAAACAATTGAATCTGCAAAAAAAGCAGGACTTTCTGTATGTTCTGGCGGAGTATTCGGAATGGGAGAGAGCTGGTCTGATAGAGTAGATATGGCTAAATTTTTAAAAGACAGTGATGTTGATTCTGTTCCATTAAATTTTTTAACTCCTATTAGAGGCACTCCCCTTGAAAGTTGTATACCTTTACCACCAATGGAGGCTTTGAAAATAATTTCTCTATTTAGAATAATACTTCCAGATAAAGATATAAGAGTATGCGGTGGAAGACCTTTGCTTGGTGATTTTACCTCTTGGATCTTTATAGCAGGAGCTAATGCTTTAATGACAGGTAATTATCTTACAACCTTAGGAAGAGATTACAAAGACGATTTAGATTTTATTAAAAAACATGAACTTGAGGTTGACTATGTGGTCTGTTAGAATGAGAGCTTCAAAATTTGAAAAGGATTCAGAAAAACATATATCAGGTGCTGAAGGAATATATGATTTGGTTAACATAGAAAGGGCATTAAAAGAGTTTTTTAAAAGGGCTTTAAACCATTCAAAGGGACAACCAGATAAAATAGTTTTTACCGTTGAAAAAATTCAGGAACCTATTAAAAAGGTAGAAGCCCTACCCGTGAAAACAATATTTTGTAGATCTCCTGAAGAGGCTTTTAATATAGTAAAAAAAAATCTTATTACGCTTGGTATATCAGAAAATTGCATATACAAAGCCTTTGAAGTTATAAAGAATTGTAAAATGAGGGGAGCTTCATTAATTGATATCAATACAACAGAGCGACTTGAGAAAGACAAACAAAGAGGTGTAAGGGTTTCTCGAATTCAGATGGATAAAAAAACAAAAAATAGGATTCTTCGAAAAATAAGAAAACTATCTTCAAATCCTCAGAGAGTTATTGAAGCAATCACAATTGCCTCTAAAGTTGCTTATCTTAATGAAATTATTGCTGAAATTTGTATTTCCGATAATCCAGACTATACAACTGGATACATTGCCTCGCGAAATTTTGGATACTTAAGAATAACAAATATAAAAAATCAAGGCGATGACACAGGTGGTAGAGTCTTTTTTGTAAAATCTCCCGTTGATATTGAAAAAGTGGTAAATTTTCTTGAGAAAACACCAGTATTGGTTGTATGAAATATAAGAAAATTTATCTAATAGGAAATCCTATTGCTGGTGGTGGTGCATTAAAAAAAATAGAGTTAGCTCAACGTATATTAAAATCTAAAAATATTCAATTTGAGACATTTTTAACAAAAAAACAAGGTGATGCGGAAATTTTTGCAAAACATATAAAAAGTGAACATCTTAATGAAGTTAATTCCGTTCTTGTTTTAGCTGCTGGAGGAGATGGAACCTACAATGAAGTAATAAATGGTCTTTGTTTTTCCGATATACCCCTTGCAATATTACCTATGGGTACAACTTCTGTACTGGCAAAGGAATTAAAAATCCCAAACAATATTGATAAAGCAATTGACATAGCATTAAAGGGAACTGTCAAAAAAATTCATCTTGGTAAAATAAAAAATAAAGAAAAACAACGCTTTTTTATTCTAATGGCTGGTATAGGCTTTGATGGAGAAGCTGTTTACAATGTTAATCCTGAAAACAAGAAATACTTAAAAAAAATCGCATATATTATGAGTGGACTAAAAACTCTTCTGAAGTTTAAACCCAAGGAATTAAAGATAATAAATTCTGAAAACAAAAAGGCATATACTGCTGTTGTTTGTAAAGCCTCCTGTTACGGAGGAAACTTTAAAATTGCTCCTCATGCAAATTTGATGGAGCCAAATTTTTATGTTTTTCTGTCTAAAACTTCTTCAAAGATAACTTTTACAACACAAATATTAGGTGTTATATTTGGATATCATTTAAAGATGAAAAAAACAGAATATTTTAAGACAGAAAACATAAAAATTTTAGGTGATTCCCATGTTCAGATTGATGGAGACTATTTTGGTAAAGCTCCAGTTGAAATAAGAATTGCAAAAAATGCTCTTAACCTTGTTTTTCCTGTAAAAAATTAATCTGAGAAGGTTTTTGTCCCTTTTCAAACATTAAGATTATGCTTATTCGTCTGTTTCTTGGGTCTTTTGGGTCATCCTTTATAAGAGGCATTGTATCAGCATATCCAACTACTCTTGCAATTTTAGCGGGATCAACTCCATTTTGTTCGAGTTCTCTTCGTGCTGAGGAAGCTCTTTCTGTAGAAAGTTCCCAATTTGTTGTTTTACCTCCTCTAAAAGGAACTGCATCGGTGTGACCTTCTACTGCTATACGGGCATTTTCATCTTTTATGTTTTCTGCAACCACTTTTAGAATTTGTTTTGCCTTGTCAGTTGGTGCCGATGATGAAAGAGGAAACATTGGGTCGCCTTCAAGGTCTATAATTTGAATTCTTACTCCTCCTTCAACAGTTTCTATCATAATATGATCTTTAAGTTCCTTTAACTTCTGTTCAATTGCCTGTTTTAGTTGTTCACTGAGTCTTTCTGCTTGATTTTCTCCTGTCACAGGTTCCACAGTTGTTTTGACTTCTTTATGAATAGAAGAGGATTGCTCCATAAAGGATCTTCCTGATTGTTGAAAGAGATTGAAATTTCTAAAATAGTCAGCTATTGCTGCTCTTTTCTCAGGTTCAACCATTGTAATTAGCCATAACAGAAGAAAGAATGCCATCATGGCTGTAACGAAATCAGCATAGGCTACTTTCCAGCTACCACCATGATGTCCGCCATGTCCCTTTTTAATTTTTTTTACTATTACTGTAGTTTTTGATTTATCTGCCACTCTTTAATGCCCTTATTTCTTCTTCTAATTCATAAAAACTTGGTCTTAGATGGGGTGGAATACCTCTTCTTGCAAACTCCACAGCTATCTGGGGTGCTGCACCTCCTACAAAGGAAACTAATGCTGATTTTATAACCTGAAGATACTCTTTTTCTTCATTTACACTTGCCTCAAGCCTTCTTGCAAGGGGACCTACAAAGCCATAACACATTAAAACACCAAGGAATGTTCCTACTAATGCAGCACCTATACTGTGTCCTAAAACATCTGGGGGCTCCTTAATTTTTCCCATTGTAATAACAACTCCAAGAACTGCAGCTACAATTCCCAAACCAGGTAAAGACTCAGCTATATGATTTAAATTTTTCGCAGGAGCAGATTCTGTTTCATGTAATGTTTCAAGTTCACTATCAAGAATACTTTCAAGTTCATAGGGAGACACTGTTGTAGTCATAACTGTGCGTAGAGTATCTGTGAGAAGTCCTAAAGCATGATGATTTTTCATAAATTTTGGATATTTAGAAAATATAGGACTATTTTGAGGTTCTTCTACATCCTGTTCAATTGAGATTAGCCCTTCTTTACGGATTTTAGTAAATATCTCTGTTAATAGTAACAATACTTCCAAGTAATCCTTTTTAGAATATCCGCCACCACCAGTAATTGTCTTTATAGCTCCCTTGATTACTCCTATAAGAACATGTTTTGGAGCAGATATAACAAGAGCTCCTAAAGCAGCACCAAATATAATAACGAATTCTGCTGGTTGAAAAAGAACAGAAAGATTACCGTGTGCCATTATATATCCACCGACTACTGCTCCCAAAACACCTAATAACCCTATCGGTACGAGCATTAAACCTCCCGTTTCTGCCTTAGAATTTGTCTTTGTCTATGAAATACAAATTTTACTATATTGTCTCTTACATCTTCATCAATATTAATGAATTTTACACCGACCCTATATCCTTTATCTTTTGGTTCGCAGTTTATCACTTCTCCATAGATATATAAAGCAATTGGTGAAGGAGTTTCAAGTACCATTTTAAGTTCCAATATGTCCCCTGTTTCATATGGGTATTCAGAATAAAAATTAATACCTCCACCACTTATATCAACCTGTGTCAGAGGAAGAGATGAAAAACCTTGCTGTTGCATTGTGACTAAATTAATTAGAAAATCAATTTTTTGATTAATCATTTTGAGCCACTCTGCCAATGCTCTATCAACTGGTTCATCAACAGGTCTTGAAGACAAAAAAGTTAAATCGCCTGATAGTCTCGATTTAATTCTATTTTTTTCTTCTTCACTAACTAATCTTACTGACAAAGGAATGCAAGCATCAACTCTTGAAAACTCTCTCATACTTTTTTACTCCAGAAAAATTCTCAAATATTATAATCATCTTAGAATAATTAGTTCAACTCTTCTGTTTTGAGCTCTACCTTCAGGGGTATCATTTGATGCTACAGGTTTGTATTCTCCATATCCAGCAATTGTAAATCTGTCTGGAGAAAGTCCCCTTTGAATTAAAAAGTGAAGAACAGAGGATGCTCTTGCTGAAGATAATTCCCAGTTTGATTTATATATGGAATGGGATGACAAGGGAACATTATCAGTATGTCCTTCAATTAATATTTTCCCTGGGATTTCTTTCAAAGCTTCAGAAATTCTTATTAAAGCCTCTGTAGCTTCAGTCTTTAATAAGGCAGAACCTGAGTCAAAAAGAATTGAACTTGGAATATTTATAACTATGCCTCTTGCATCAGATTTTACATTAATACCTGATATATCATTTAGAAGTTTTTTTAAGTCTTCTATGATTGCTTTATTTCTGTCTTCCTCAAAAGGAATAGGTTCATCAATCACTTTAAAGGCTTTCCTGAGAGAACCTGTGAATTTTTCTGCCTTAAATAAATCCATAGTTGAAAGAGAAAAAAGAGCAACAAAAAAAGTAAATAGAAGAGTTAAAAAGTCAGCCCATGATATTAACCATCTATGGGTATTATCTTCTTCCTTATGAAGATTTTTTCTAATTCTCATTATAATCTTTCTTTTTGACGTTCATTAATAAAAGCTTCAAGCTTTGCTCTTAAATAGTAAGGATTCATTCCAGCTTCTATTGCAAGTATTCCCTCAATCATTAGTTCCATCAGTATAATTTCTTCTTCCATTTTATTTATAAGTCTTTTACTAATAGGAATAAACAAAAGATTTGCAGAACCAACTCCATAAATTGTTGCCACAAAGGCAGTTGCTATTCCTACACCTATTTTAGTTGGGTCTGCTACATTTTTTAAAACATGAATTAGACCTAATATTGCTCCAATAATTCCAATTGTCGGTGCATATCCTCCTGCAGATTCAAAAACACGGGATGCTTTTTTTAACATTTCTTCATAGGCTAAAATCTCTCTTTCAAGGGCATCTTTTATTAGATTACTATTCAATCCATCTACTATATAAGTGAGTCCTCTTCTTAAAAAAGGATCCTTTATTCTGTCCAACTCATTCTGAATAGCTAAAAGTCCTCTTCTTCTTGCAAGTATTAAAAGTTCTAAAATTATATCAATTGTTTCCTGATAGGATATTTTTCTGTTAATGAATATTAATTTAAGGGATTTCAATGCAATATTTAAATCCTTAAGAGGAAAACTAAGTAGAACAGCTCCTATGGTTCCTCCAAAAACAATAATTGCTGCAGCCAATTGAACTAAATGACCTGTTGTTCCACCTTCAACAATATTTCCTACAACAACCGCACAAATTCCTATGATTAAACCTAACAGGGCTATAAAATCCATAAATAAGTATATAATTATTTATTGCTTAATTCAAGTAGGAGATTAATATTCTTTGAAAATATTTTAACAGGATTCGCTTATGAGAGATTTTATGGACAGTTCTAAGCTTGCATATTGTGGTCATTCCGAGGGGTTCCTCCTTTTCTGTGATCCTTTGGGGCATTGACAATAAAGGAATGAGACCCTTCACTTCGTTCAGGGTGACAAACAACAGTAGGGTCATTCCGAGGGGTTCAATACCCCGAGGAATCTCTCATTAAAGAATCTATATGTGGAAAAAGGAATGAGACCCTTCGCCTTCGGCTCAGGGTGACAATAAAGGATCATTCTGGATTTTTTATTTTGTCCTTCTGAACGGAGCGATAGCGAAGTGAAGAATCCCCTCTGTTTTCCGTCATTCTGAGCCGAAGGCGAAGAATCTCATACTTATTTCTGAGAAAGTTCCTTCGCTCTGCTCAGGCCAGCGCCTCGGGGTATTGAACCCCTTCAGAATGACAGAAAAGAATGAGACCCTTCGGCTTCGCCTCAGGGTGACAAGAAAGAAAAAAGGGTAACAAGAAAGAAAAAAAAAGTGACAAGAAAGAAAAAAGAGTGACAAAAAAAGTCATCGTATATTATGGATATGGGGTATAATCTAATAATGAGAGAGAAATGGAAGGACAGACTAAGTGAATTGTCATTGGTCCTTAGAGACCGTTCGGGATGTTTTTGTCTGTTCTTCCACTTGCTGAACCTGGACGGGAACATTAGGGTTAAAACCCTGTATAAAACCCACGATGATAGGTTAAAGGAAGTCCTCTCAAAAAATCAATATCTCTGGGGGGCATATGAATAATTACAAAATTTATTTTGGAGTTGATGTATCCAAAGATTATTTCACAACTACAGTAATTTTTCATGACAAGAGAGAAACCTTTAAGATTGCCTCTAAACCTGAGGAATTTGAAAAAAAGATTAAATCTTACATTAGGAATTTAGAAAAGTCAGAGGTATTAATACTAATGGAACACACAGGGGTATATCATTTACCATTGGCAGAGTATTTAGCCAAGAGGGATTATCCTGTAGGAGTAATAAATCCCTATTCAATGAAGAATTTTTGTGAAGCTAAGATGAGTAGGGTGAAAACAGATAAAGTAGATTCAACGCATATAGCAGAGTATGGGAAGCAATTTTTTGAGGGGAAACTTTTCAAACCTAAGACCGAAGTTCAAAAGCAGATAGAGGCGAAGCTCAGGATACTGGAAGATTTTCAGAAGCAATTGAATATGCTTAAGAATAAAAGGGAAGCGCTTAGATGGATACCAATGGAAAAGCCTGATAAAAATATAGCTTACTATGATGAAGTAATAAAACTAATAGAACTTAAGATAAAAGAACTTGAGAAAGAGATAGAGAAACTATGCAAGGATAATTATCCTCGGGAGTATGAACTATTAAGTAGCATTCCAGGGATAAAGAACAGAGCGATAAGTATGATACTTTCTATATTGAGAGGTTTTGAAGGATTTGAAAGTGCGAAGCAAATAGGGAGTTTTATAGGTATATGTCCTTCTCCATCAGAAAGTGGTAGTACTGTTAAGGGGCGAGGAGGTATAAAGAAAAGGGGAAGTGGATATGTAAGGAAAATACTTTATTTATGTGGGCTTTCAGCTATAAGGGCGAATAAATATTGTAGGGAATTTTATCAAAGGTTGATAAGTAAGGGTAAAGCAAAGAAGTTGGCATTAATTGCAGTGGGATATAAGTTAATAAGGCAAGCCTTTGGGGTATTAAAAAGTGGTCAACCCTTTAGAGAAGATTTATTGACCACTTGACAAATGGATACGGAACATTCTGAGCGTAAGCGAAGAATCCCCTCCTTTTTTATTCTGTCATTCTGAGGCACGCAGTGCCGAAGAATCTCCCTTCCTTTTCAAACAATTTCCTCATATAAATCCTTCCATATTGGATTAAACTCCTTTATTAAATCCTCTTTTTTCTCTCTCTTCCATCCTTTTATCTGCTTTTCCCTGTTGATTGCTTCCTTTACATCATTGAAAACTTCATAATATACAAGCTTTGTTAGATTATACTTAGCAGTAAAGCCTTCTACTAATTTATTTTTATGTTCGTAAACTCTTCTTATTAGGTCATTTGTTATACCTGTATAAAGGACAGTATTATATTTATTCGTCATAATATAAACATAATAATGTTCACTCATAGGATATTTTAGCATAAAAAAGGAGGAGACCCTTCGGCTACGCCTCAGGGTGACAAAAAAGGATCATTCTGGATTTTTTATTTTGTCATTCTGAACGGAGCGATAGCGAAGTGAAGAATCCCCTCTGTTTTCCGTCATTCTGAGCCGAAGGCGAAGAATCTCATACTTATTTCTGAGAAAGTTCCTTCGCTCTGCTCAGGCCAGCGACTCGGGGTATTGAACCCCTTCAGAATGACAGAAAAGAATGAGACCCTTCGGCTTCGCCTCAGGGTGACAATAAAGAGGTGTCATTACGAACATATTTCCATGTCATTCGGAGGCACGAAGTGCCGAAGAATCTCATCTTTTTTCTCAAAGGAGGAGATCCTTCGGCTTCGGCTCAGGATGACAGCCAACAATACTGTCATTCTGAGGGAGCGTAAGCGACCGAATAATCCCCTCCGAATGTTGTCATTCTGATCCCTCTTTTTTGTCATTCTGAGCGTCAGCGAAGAATCCCCTCCTTTTTTTCTGAGAGATTCCTCGGGACATTGAGTCCCTCGGAATGACAATAAAAAAGGCGGGGAAAACCCCCGCCCTATGACGGACACGGTGCGTTTTTTTAATTCATTTAGAATCTAAGCTGGATACCATGTCTTACTGCCCAGGCATTATCAGCATCTCTGCCATCAGGAAGTTTGTAGGCATCGCCTGGCCAGAAGTATCCACCTTCTACAAAGTAGGTAAGACCTTTGTCAATCTGGTAAGTTACCTTTGCATCAACTTCCCATCCAAGGTCTTTGTCTGGTGTATGACCATTGATTGAAACTGCTCTGTGGGCTCTTAACCAGTAGCCATAGAGTTCTGCTTTGAGGTCCTTTGTGATGTCATAGGCACCACCGAATTTTACATACTGGGTATTGCAGAGTCCTGTTCTTGAATTGTTAAGAAAGTCACATCCTGATGGAGCAAAATATTCATAAACAAAAGTATAGTGCTGTTCCTGTCCAAGGGCTGTGATGAATGATTCAACTTTATTATCAGTGCTTTCTTTGTCTCCGCTACCAATGGCATACTCTAAGGTAAGGGAAAGAGGAATTGTCTTAAATTTGTAGTCAAGTCCTGCCATTGCTGCCCATCCACGGAGTTTTAAATCTTCACCAAATGGTAAATCTACTTTACCAGTCTGGAATTCAACGTCAGCTTTGAAGTTAAGACCTGTTCCAGCAATATCGTCAACATTACCTCTTAAACCGATATTCCAAAGATGAAGAGGAGCAAAACCTTCTCTAGCATCGATTATAATATAACCAAATTTCTGATGGTCAACATAGGCTATATCTGCGCTTAAGCCAAAGCCTTTTCCTGCATAGGCTGCTAAAATTCCATAGCCTGTTGCATCATCATTAAGAGTATTTTTGCCTTCTGACCATTTAATATGGAAGGCAGCTAAGGTAAGCTCTTTCATTGGCTGAACAAAGAGCAAGATTGCATCGTCACCAAAGTAGGTGTGGTCATAGAAAAGACCATAGCCAAGTTTTACAAGCTGACGACCTACTTTAATTCCTGCTGGAACACCAAGAAGTCCAGTTCCCTGATACTGAATCCATGCCTGACGGATTGTAACATTGGATTCCTTTGTATTACCATTATTATATACTCCTCTTGCACCACCAACCGCTGAACCCCATACTACATTGTCTTTGGTGAAATCGCCACTTTCAAGTTCAATGTATCCAGTTGTATTTGATGTTACTTTAGCTTCAAGATTAAGTCTTACACGATAGTCATAGTATGAAGTATTTTTGCTTTTTGGTACAGATACGCTTATTGAAGTGTCAGTTAATAGATCCTTATATGTAAGTATTTCGGTCCCGTAATAACCCTCATCTTTCACGTCTATATTGCTTCCATAGAATCCTCTGAATCTCAGTTCTCCGCCCAAGGTTATCTGGGTTTTGCCTTTTGCGATTACTGCTGTTGTGTCTGCGGGAATTTCTGCTGGTGCTGCATAGCTGAGGGATGCAAAGCCTAAGAGAAGAACTAATACTGCTAAAATACTTGCATATTTTTTCACTTCCTAACCTCCAATTGGTTAGTTCAGTTACACCGCCAAAGACGGTGGTACTACATAATAAGGATGAGATTCTTCCCCTTCGCTGTTGCTCAGGGTCAGAATGACTTCTAAGTTAATGCACCGTGTCCGCCTCTCACCTCCTTTGTTTTTTAAGTTTTAAAAAAGTTTACCATACTTTTTTTATGTTGTCAAGTGTTTTTTTTGAGGAGGGGATTCTTCGCTTCGCTCAGGGACAGATAAAAGAAGAGCCGAATGACAGAATAAAATTCAGAATTACAACCCCTTTTGTCATTCCGAGGGGGTCAATCCCCCGAGGAATCTCTCAGAAAAAAGAGGGGGATTCTTCGCTGACGCTCAGAATGACTCCTTCCTTTGTCACCCTTTTTTTCTTCTGTCACCCTTTTTCCCTCTTTTCTGTCACCCTGAGGCGTAAGCCGAAGGGTCTCCTCAAAAAATATGAAAAAAATTTTTCAAAGAACATTTTTTTGTCTAAAAAAGCAAATTTTTTGCCATATGGGGAGGGTTGATTTTTAAATGTTTCGTTTTAATTTGTGTGTGTTTTTTGATACATTTTGTTGAAAAAAAAGGACAGAGGAGGGGATTCTTCGCTTACGCTCAGAATGACTTTTTTATTGTCACCCTTTTTTCTTTCTTGTCACCTTTTTTTCTTGTCACCCTGAGGGACGAAGTCCCGAAGGGTCTCATTCTTTTGAGACAAGAGAAGGAGATTCTTCGCTTACGCTCAGAATGACAGTATTGTTGTTTGTCACCCTGAGGCGCAAGCCGAAGGGTCTCATTCTGATTGAAAAGGAGGGGATTCTTCCCCTTCCCCTTCGCTATCGCTCAGGGTCAGGGTTAGAATGACAGAAGAAAAAAAGAGGGGATTCTTCGCTTACGCTCAGAATGACTTTTTTATTGTCACCCTTTTTTCTTTCTTGTCACCTTTTTTTCTTCTGTCACCCTGAGGGACGAAGTCCCGAAGGGTCTCATTCCTTTGAGACAAGAGAAGGAGATTCTTCGCTATCGCTCAGAATGACAAAAAAAGAGGCTCAGAATGACAGTATTGTTGTTTGTCACCCTGAGGCGCAAGCCGAAGGGTCTCATTCCGATTGAAAAGGATGGGATTCTTCGGCACTGCGTGCCTCAGAATGACAGGGAAAGAAAGTAAGGGATTCTTCGCTATCGCTCCGTTCAGAAGGACAGAATAAGGGGAGTAAGGTGATAAATAAAGGAATAAAAGAAAAAAGTTGATAAAAGTTTACAAAAATAAATAAAATTTAATTATGCCAAAGCAGAAAATTAACACGAAACTTAAAATAATCAAGAGAAACAAGCACGATATAGCAATTGCTAAATATACAAAAATTATTGAAGCAGAACCAGGAAATTTTCAGGCTTATAAGGAAAGGGGAAATGCCTATTACAGAAAAAAACTCTATCATTTAGCTATTGCTGATTACACAAAGGCTATTGAGCTTAAACCTGATTACTTCCTTGCCTACAACAACAGAGGTATTGTTTATTCTGTTCTGGGATTGTATGAACTTGCCATTTCTGACTATAACAAAGCCATAGAGCTTAAGCCTAACAACGGTATGCCTTACAATAACAGAGGTTTTACTTTCTTGTTAATGGGTAAAATTGAAGAAGCTGAAAGGGATATAAAAAAATCTGTTGAGTTAAACCCAAATAATATTTATGCATTAAACAGTATGGCTGAGCTTTACGCAGCAAAGGGAATGCCTGAGGAAGCCTGTGAATGGCTAATTAAAGCAATCAGCAAAGGATACAATAACTGGAATTATCTGAAAAATTCCAAAACCTATGATCCAATAAGAAATCATCCATGTTTTAAGGCTATTCTTGAAAGAAAAATTTAGGGATATGAAGTTCAAATGGATTGCAATAGCTTTGGTTATTTCTCTATTTTTTCACATCGGAGTATTGCTTGGCTTTGGTAAAATTCATATTAGCCTTCCTTCCTTTTACTTTATAGAAACTTTCATTCTTTCAAAAGAAAAAAAGCCAACAACCTCACCTGAACTTAATGAAAAAATTCAGCAAGAAAGTGAAAATGTAAGTGAAAAAAATGGGAATAGTGAAATTCAAAGGGATACAACTGAAGAAAAAGAAGAATATTTAACACAGAATGAAGTTGAAAGTCTAAGCAAACTCTCTGAAGAGAAAAAAACAGAAGAAGTCCCTGTTATTCATAACAACTTTAAAAAATTCATTAATGAAAAAATGAGATTTGACATATACTGGATGGGAATTTATGCAGGTTATGCATTGATTAATGTAAAAGGAAATGAAAAGGAAGTAAAAATTATTTCAGAGGTTCATTCTGCACCATTTATTTCAAATTTCTACTATGTAAATGATAAGGCAGAAAGTACAATTGAACATGGAAAACCAAAACATTTTAGATTTTTGCAGATTGAAGGAAAACATAGAGGTGACAAAGAAATCCATTTTAACTATGATTCTAAAGAGATTACATTTATAAATCACATTAAAAATAAAGTTTCCATTCATAAGGGTGTTGAAAAGGTCTTCATGGATGTTTTATCAGGCTTTTTCTATCTTCGCAGTTTATCCATTGAATTAAATAAACCTGTTTTAATTGACATCTTTGACAGTGACAAATTCGCTACAGTTGAGGTAAAACCTATAAAGGAAGAGGTTATAGAAACTTCACTTAATAAAGAAGTGAAAGCTTTGGTTGTCAAACCTGAACTTACAACAGAGGGATTATTTAAAAGAAAGGGCGATATTTTTATCTGGTTAAGTAATGATGAAAGAAAAATTCCATTAAGAGTTGAAACAAAGGTTTCTGTTGGTAGAGTTGTTGCAGAATTAAAGGAGTACAAAAAAGACTAAGGATGTCTCAAAATTACATTGTAATCAAAGGTGCAAGACAGCACAACCTGAAAAATCTTAATTTGTCTCTTCCAAGAAACAAATTAATTGTAATTACAGGACCTTCTGGTTCAGGGAAGTCTTCTTTGGCAATTGATACAATTTTTGCAGAAGCCCATAGAAGATATTTACAGAGCCTGCCAATTGAGTCAAGAACAATATTTGAACAAATTCAAAAACCTGATATTGATTATATAGAAGGGCTTTCTCCTGCTATTTCTGTTGACCAGAAAACTATTTCAAAAAGTCCTCGTTCAACAGTGGGAACTATTACTGAGATTTACGATTATTTGAGACTTCTTTTTGCCAAAATAGGGAAACCCTTTTGTCCTAAATGTGGCAGACCCTTACATTCACAGGATATAAATAAAATGATTGATACACTTTTGAGTTTGCCTGCAGGAACAAAAATTCAGGTTCTATCACCTATTGTAATAGAAAGAAAAGGAGAACACAGGGCAGAAATTGAAAAAGCAAGGGCTGAAGGGTTTATAAGGGCGAGAATAGATGGTAAAATTGTTGATTTAACACAGGATATATCGCTTAAAAAAAATATCAGACATACAATAGAACTTGTTGTTGACAGAATCATCGTAAAGGAAAATTACAAAAAACAAATAAGACGGGCTTTGGAGTTAGCACTCAAACATTCTAATACAATTGTAGTGAATATTGTTGAAGAAGATAAAGATTTAATTTTCAGCTCTCTTCTTTCATGTCCGAGCTGTGGAATAAATCTACCTGATATTGAGCCAAAACTTTTTTCTTTTAACAGTAAATACGGAGCCTGTCCTAAGTGTAGAGGATTAGGATTCGAAAATATTGAATCAGAAGAAGAGGAAATTGACGAGATTAGTCTAAAGACCTGTTCACTCTGCAATGGTAATCGATTGAGACAGGAAGCCCTTGCTGTAAAGATAAATGGAAAAAATATCGCAGAGCTTTCAAATCTTACCCTTGATGAACTTGAAATTTTTATTAGAGAACTCTCTCTAAGTTCCTATGAAAAAAAGGTTTCCGATAGAATCATAAAGGAGATATTTGTAAGGCTACAGTTTTTAAAAAAAATTGGAATTTCTTATTTAAGTCTTAATAGACCCTCCTTTAGTCTTTCAGGTGGTGAAGCACAAAGAATAAGGCTTGCAACACAGCTTGGTTCCCATCTAAGTGGTGTTTTATATGTCTTAGATGAACCAAGTATAGGACTTCATCCAAGGGATTTTAGTAAATTGATAGAAAGCTTGAAGGAGCTTAAAGAGAAAAAAAACACTCTTATAATTGTAGAACATGATGAATCTACTATTAAAAATGCGGATTTAGTCGTAGAGTTAGGTCCTGAAGGTGGAGAAAAGGGTGGTTATTTAGTAACTGTAGAAAGCCCTGAGAAATTACTTTCCAATCCTTCTTCAATTACAGGTAAGTATCTTTCGGAGAAAGAAGGAATTAAAATACCTAAAGAAAGAAGAAAACCAAAGGGTTTTATCAGATTATACGGTGCAGAGGCGTTTAATTTAAAAAATATAGATGTGAAAATTCCTCTTGGAGTTTTCCTTTGTGTTACAGGAGTGGCAGGCTCTGGAAAAAGTACTCTGATTTTTGAAATTTTATACAAGGCATTAATGAGGGAACTTTATGGTTCTGATATAGTTGCTGGAAAATTTAGAGCAATTGAAGGGATTGAACAGATAGACAAAGTTGTATGCATTGATCAGTCTCCTATTGGAAGGACTTCTCGGTCAACTCCTGCTACTTACACACAAGTTATGAACGAGATAAGAGAGTTATTTGCAATGCTTCCAGAGGCAAGAATTAGGGGATATACAAAATCAAGATTCAGCTTTAACCTTTCAGGAGGCCGCTGTGAATCCTGTCAGGGGGATGGAATGAAGAGAATAAAAATGCACCTTTTACCTGATGTCTATGTAATGTGTGATAGTTGTAAAGGAAAAAGATACAATGATGAAACCCTAAAGATTACATACAAAGGCAAAAGTATAAGTGATATTCTTGAAATGACCGTTTCAGAGGCTTTAGAGTTTTTTTCAGCTGTTCCAAGGCTAAAACATAAATTGCAATTGATGGAGGATATAGGGCTTGGATATATAAAACTTGGTCAGCCTGCAACAACCCTTTCAGGTGGTGAGGCACAGAGAGTTAAACTCACTAAGGAACTAAGTAAAAAGGCAACGGGAAAAACCCTTTATATCCTTGATGAACCTACAACAGGACTTCATATGATTGACATAGAGAGACTTCTTAGTATTCTTCAAAGACTTGTTGAAAATGGAAACACAGTTATAGTTATCGAACATGACATTGACATTATAAAATGTGCAGACTACATTATAGATCTTGGTCCTGAAGGTGGCACTCAAGGAGGATACATTGTTGCAGAGGGAACACCTGAAGAGGTTGCCATGAATTCGTCATCATACACAGGTAAGTTTTTAAGGAAAAAATTGGGATTATGAGTGTAAGCTTTAGTATTGAAAGTTTTGATGAGGGGAAAAGAGTTGATTTATTTGTCTCTGAAAAGCTGAACATAAGCAGAGCCAAGGCTCAGGAATTGATAGAAAAGGGTTATGTCAAAATAAATAATTCAGCAAAACCGAAAAGTTATAAATTAAAGCCCGGTGATTTTATTGAGATTTATGAAGATAAATTAAAACTAAATGAAGAAAACCAAGAATTAATTCCACAAAATATTCCCATTGAGCTGATCTATAGGGATGATTATTTAGTTGTTCTGTCAAAGCCAGCTGGTATGGTTGTTTATCCCTGTGCTGGACATAAAGAGGGAACTCTTCTTAATGCTTTAGCTTATCATTTTAAAAAACTTGCAAATATTGGTGCGCCACTAAGACCAGGAGTTGTTCACAGACTTGACAAGGATACTTCAGGAGTGATTGTTATTGCCCTTGATGACAGAGCCTATTATGGATTGGTTGAAATATTCAAAAAAAGACAAGTAAAGAAGGAATATCTGGCAATCGTTTATGGCGAGTTAAAGGAAGGGGGTACGATAAATCTTCCAATTGGAAGAGCAGAAAATGATAGAAAAAAGATGTCAACAAAGGCAAAGAGGGCTAAAGAAGCTATTACAGAATGGCAGGTACTTGAAAATTTTAAAAATTACACTCTTGTAAAAGTTAAAATAATTACTGGAAGAACCCATCAGATAAGAGTTCACTTTTCAGCAATTGGACATCCTCTTTTAGGTGATAGAACCTATGGAAGGAAAACATATATTGAGAAGGGGAATAAAAAAATACCTGTTTTAAGACAGATGCTTCATGCATGGAGAATTGAGTTTAAACATCCTGTAACTGGTGAGAATCTAAAGTTTGAATCACCTTTGCCAGAGGATATGAAAAAAGTTGTGGAGCTCTTATATGATTAGGCTAATAATCTGTTTTTATGAGGAGCACTCCCTTTTCATCGGCTAATTTTTCAGCATCCTCTTGTGTTTCAGCAGAGACAACAGTTGGAATTACTTCTTCTTTTAGAAGTTGAGCTAATATTTCAGCTCTTTCAATTGCTCTTTCAATGTCATCCTTGTATAAACTGTATGAAACCTCTACTGCAAGAACTACAGGTTTTTGTGTGGATTTAATTTGTCCTTTTACAATGATATCAAGTCTTAATAGGCTATCCCTTTGTTCTTCTGTAATTAAGCCCTTTTCTTCTGCATCATCAAGGATTGGAAGTATTTCTTCAAATTGAATAAGTTTTGTCTTTCTTAGAAGTTTTCCGAAATAGGCATAATATTTTTCCCTTATTGTTCTTTCAAAATCTTTTCCTTTGAATCTGCCAAATTCTCCTTTTAAATAAGCCACGTCTTTCTTTAAAATCTCTACATCTTGTTTAAGTATTGCTACGTCTTGTTTAAGTACTGCTACGTCTTGTTTAAGTACTACTACGTCTTGTTTAAGTATTGCTACGTCTTGTTTAAGGATAGCCACATCCTGTTTAAGAATCTCTACATCACTTTCAATTTTTTCAACTCTTTTCAAAAGTTCATCAAATTTTTTTGGAAGTTCAAGGAGTTCTGTAGTTAAAATAATTTTCCTTAATTCTTCAAGCCATTCTGGATGACTTTTAAGAGCGCGCAATATATCTGCAAAGGTAACTATAGGATATTGTTCCATCTGTTTTTCTAAATCTTTTTCTTGTGTTGCTGGCATATTTAATTATAACAAAAATTATAAAAGTAGATTAAAAAAATGTGATATTCAGCATGGGCATTCTGTATCTTTCTTTTCAGTAGTTCTAAGCCTATTACTCTGTCATTCTGTTACACTTTTTCTTTGTCATTCTGAGCGATAGCGAAGAATCTCATCCTTTTTGAGAGATTCCTCGGGACATCGAGTCCCTCGGAATGACACAGAGGAAGAAGACCCTTCGGCTTTGTCTCAGGGTGACAAGAGGAGGGAAAAAAGAATGAGACTCTTCGGGACTTCGTCCCTCAGGGTGACAAAACCTTTAAAGATAATTTTCTCTATCGGCAACTTTAGGAAAAATTTTAATGTTGACTATTTTCTGAGAATGAATTTATTATTTAAAAAATGTTAAAAATTGCTGTTATAGATGGTCAGGGTGGTGGCATTGGAAGTTATATCATTAAGGCTTTAAGAGAAGCCTTTGGTGACAAAATAGAAATTTTGGCACTGGGAACAAATGCTGCTGCAACTGCCAATATGATGAAAGCTAAAGCAAATAAAGGAGCATCAGGAGAAAATGCCATATCATGGAACTGTACAAAAGTAGATTTAATAATCGGTCCTTTAAGCATAATTGTATCAAATGCTATGATGGGAGAATTAACTGCAAAAATGGCAGAAGCTGTATGTAATTCTTCGGCAAAAAAAATTCTTTTACCAGTAACGCAGGAAAATATTGATATAATAGGTGTAGTAAAAGAACCTCTTCCACATCTTGTGGAAAAATTAATCCTTCATTTAAAGGAGGAGTTAAATGTGTGAAGCCAAT
>Ga0272449_1000615_pt1 | contig 41429 bp, 42 predicted proteins | sample YNPCB0241_FD_198679 | JGI IMG/M metagenome (GOLD analysis project Ga0272449, IMG submission 198679) | Hot spring sediment microbial communities from Yellowstone National Park, WY, United States - YNP-CB-024-1 | ecosystem: Environmental > Aquatic > Thermal springs > Hot (42-90C) > Sediment...
ACCTCTCTAAGCTTGTGCGAAATGAAAACTATAGTTTTTCCCTCATTCTTCAACCTGACAAGGCTCTTGAACAACTCCTCGGTCTCTAATGGAGTCATATTGGTGGTAGGCTCGTCGAGAATTAACAAGTTAACCCCTCGGTATAACATTTTTATGATCTCCACCTTCTGTCTTAATCCGAGCGATAAGTCCTCTACTTTAACATCGAGCGGGATGGAAAGCCCTGAGCTTTTAATAACTTCTTCAAGCCTTGCATCATCGATTTGACTGGGTTTTAATCCAAGGTAAATGTTCTCCCGGGCGGTAAAAACAGGCACAAGGGCTGGGTGTTGATGAACCATTCCAATACCTAGTGAAAGAGCCTCAGACGAGTTTTTAAAGAAAACCCTCCTACCATTAACTATTATTGTTCCGTGACTCGGCTTTATCAATCCCGAGAGAATCCTCATTAGAGTTGTTTTTCCCGCACCGTTTTCACCGAGTAGGCCGTGTATTTCCCCGCGTCTAAGCCGCAAACTAACGCCTTCAAGCGCTCTCACTCCATCAGGGTATGTCTTCCAAATATCTAGCATTTCCACGATAAATTCTCCACTAGACATTAAAACACCTGCTTTAAAATCCCAATAGGTCTTAAGGATGGTTGGTTTAAAAAAAGTTTAAGCTCCAAGAGCCTGCCTTATCTGTTGAATTTCGGTAGCATCGAGCGGTATTGCTGACTCGATGTCTGAGAATTTAACGCCTTGAACCTCTATGTTCTTATTTGTTTTCAACTCGTTTGCGAGCTTCGCGACCTCCTCCCATATCCAGGATGGGATGGATTCACGCATTGCCTGAACTTTTGCAACTATTTCTGTTTTATTAACCCTCTTACCGGCCTGTTCAGCAATGCTAAGGAAGACGTCTAAGTCCTCGACATTGCTAACCCCTACTCCTCCTTCAGCCAATCCTAGTTCCAGAATGCCACCATATTTTTGGATTTTACCATCTCTGTAGTCCAGGGCTCTTTTCACAGCTGTATAAACGCCGACGTCGACTCTTTTCATCATGCTCGCAATTATGAAGCCCGGCTTTATCCAGTCTTGGTCGGCATCAACACCTATTCCGAAGGGCGGTCCCTGTGTCATGCCTTTTGAAACACAGTATTCCTCAACAGCCTCGAATATTCCCAGCCCTGTAGCTCCTGCAACATTGTACACCAGACCGGCTCCTTGAGCTAGTTGAGCCTGCGTCGCGGTCTTACCTCCAGCTGGATCGTCAAATCTTCCGGTGTAGGTCCATAATATTCTCAAAGGAGTTATGTTTAACCCTGTCTTCTCGGCATATATTTTCTCTCCATACCTTATACCCCAGTAGTATCCCGCTTCAAACTTGTAGAGCACTGGGATTTCCATGCCGAGGACTACTCCCACGGCGGAATAGTTGTAGTAGTGCGCAACCATGGCCGCTAAGGCTCCGACGAGGGCACTCCCCTCATGCTCCTTGAAAACCACGCTTAAAACGTTCGGCTTGTCCACTACTGCGTCAATTATTGCGAATAATTGATTCGGATATTCGTCTGCCACCTGGCTTATAGCATCCGCCATCAAGAAGCCAACAGCCACTATTACTACGTACTCGCCCGATTTAGCGAGGCTTCTGAGATTAGGCAGGTAGTCTGACTCGCTCCTGCTTTGGACTTCAACGAGCTTCAGCCCGAAGTCTTTCGCGGCCCGGCTCCCCCCGAGGTATGCCATGTCGTTGAAACTTAGGTCGCCCCTGCCACCAATATCATACACTATCCCTATTTTCAACTCAGTAGCTGGAGGCATGGAGTAATAGTATACTAAGGCTCCAGCTACTATGGCAACAACTATGAGGACTAGAATTATGGTTGTACGTGCAACAGCTCTCAAAGTACCCACCATATAGTGTTTAGCTTCATCATTATATTTAAGGATTCTAGTTAGAAGTGCCGCCGCCGGGATTTGAACCCGGGGCAACCGGATCTCCCCTGGGCTTCGCGACCACGGTTTACAACCCGTATGAGTCCGGCGCTCTAGCCGAGCTGAGCTACGGCGGCCTTCTCTCTAATAATCACTGATTCGAATCTTATAAAACTTAGCAGTAGGTCTCCTTAGCTGGATAATAAACCGGGTTTAAAAGCGAAGTCGTGCTTAGAGAGCAACGGGTGTGTTGAGAACAATGTTGAGGGGGATTGCGTGGAATTATCGAAACATAAACTGTATATTTTGACAGCGGCGGTCCTGTGGAGTACGATAGGCTTGGCAACCGTGCTCGGCGGTGACCCAGGATTAGTAGCCCTCGTAAGGGCTTTCGGCGCTGGGGCAGTGGCTTTGATATTTTTCAGAAGTAAAAGCTTTTCATCAATGCTTGCCGGGTTCTTCCTAGGGATATTATTTACGCTTTACTCGTTATCTGCTACTGTTTTAGGGGTCGGTGTAACAGCCTTCCTTTTATACACAGCGCCGTTATGGGCCACTATTGCATCCATAACATACGGTGAGAAACCAGGTCGTGTAGATGTATTATCCCTTGTTTTAATAGGTGTAGCGTTGATTCTCATGGCTCTCGAGACTGGCAGAGGGCCCAATGGCTTAGCAGGTTTTGCGACGGGACTCGCTACCGGCATATCATACGGATTCTACATTTCTGTGGCAAGATATTACTCAAGGAGAATTAGCTCGTTGAATGTTTCCCTTGGAGCCTTACCCTACGCCGCCGTTATAACAGCGTTCTTCGCAACGTTCTTCTTACACCACCGTGGAAGTGTGAATATTGATTACTCCTCAGTTGTTGCAGGCCTCTACTTAGCAATTTTCGCCACCGTATTGCCATATTTTCTGCTTTCGAAAGGACTTGAGGAAGTCAAGGCTTCCACAGCTTCTCTGATAGGTTCCTTGGAGCCTGTTTTAGCGGCTGTCTGGGGGGCAATATTTCTACAGCAGATTCCAACGCCTACTCTCGCCTTAGCGTATATGCTGATACTGTGCGCCTCGATACTGCAGATCATACTCACTAATCGATGACTCATGTAAAACATAGTAGTTGGCTTGCTATTTTTCTAAAACAAACTTGTACAAGAAAAAATCCCATTATCCTGCTTTAGAGAGTGGGCTACATTATTGAATATAGCTAATCATTGAGCCCTAGGTAAGTTAATTAAACTGGTTAGCTACAAGACCATCTTAGTAGGTGTTTTAATTGAGAGTTGGAATTATTGGAATCGGAAACATGGGTTCTAATCTAGCAGAATGTCTATCCAGCAAAAACATTGAGCTCGCAGTGTACAATAGGACCAGGCATAAGGCCGAGGAATTAGGGAGAAGGCTTGGAGCACGTGTTTACGATTCTCCGGGAGAGCTTGTAGAGAACGTTGACGTAGCGATCGCGTTTGTAACCGATGATCACGCGTTGAAAACAATATCTTTCGAGACAGCCTCAAAGTTGGAGAGGGCTGGGTCAACGGTTTTCATAAACGCTAGTACGGTGACGCCAACAGCTAGCTTAGAAGCTATGAGGATTCTAGAGTCCAGGGGAATAGGGTATGTTGAAGCACCAGTGTTCGGAAGCACGAATGAGGCGCGCGAGTGCAGATTGATCTCAATGCTATCCGTTCGCCACGACTTGCTTGATAAAGCAACCCAAGTTTTGAAACTCTACAGTTCGCGAATATATTATTTAGGCGAACCCCCTAAAGCAATGGTGGTGAAGCTTGCTTTAAACAATATAGCGCTAGCATTTCCAGCTATTCTCGCCGAATCCCTCATGCTGCTCTCTTCATGGGATGTTGAGCTAGAATTGTTGAGAAAGGTTTCCGCGGGCACGTGGATTGAACCCGTTTTAACTAGGTACTGGGACAGGGCCTTAGGGGAGTCCAGTCCGAGGTTTACTGTGAATAATGCGGGAAAGGATTATTCCTGTATAGGAATTGCTCTCAGGGAGAAAGGGCTACCTTCATTCATATCCGAAACCCTCTCGTCAATGTACTTGCTTGCAGGAAATAGTGGGTTAGGGCGCAAGGACTATCCGCAAATAGTTAAATTCTACCTGGAGCTTGCTAGGAAAAAGAATGTTGAAGAGACAGCTAAATAGGGCAAAACATTTTGATTTCAAAAATCGGATTTAAAACTAAGCAAGTACAAGGCCTCTCCAACACGTAATACCATCTGGGATAAACTTGCTTCAAGACGTGGATGCGGTGCCTGCCCTAAGTAGTATGATTGTTAAGGTACTAAGGTTCCTATCTCCATAGATATATTATCTCTCGTTTCTCCAAAGTATATCCCGGTTGGCTTCTAATTGATTAACTTCTTCACCCATATACTCCGCTGCTGTTGTAATGTGGACATTATTATTCAGTCTTCGGAGTCTGGCGAAATATTCAGTGTACGAACGATCTCTCAGCAGGTGATGATCTAGAATTAGGATCATGTTATGAGTGGTTTTCTCCAACAGTTTCTCTAGATTTGTAAAGTAGTCTTGTTTTTCACCAAGATATGTGGGTGGACCACTCATTATTAAAATACTCGGCTTTCTCTCCAGCAAATAATTCAATGAATCATCGCATAGACAGCCCTGAACATCGCTTGCGTGTACGACGCTTTCCCCATCTTCGATTATTGATGTAATCAAGACCCACCCAAGCCTGGAGTTGCATTGTCCGTGTGGAACAGGGTGGGAGAATTCAAAAGAGACTCTCCCTATTTTGAATTTTGCAGAATCGGCGTAAACTATTGTTCTAGCAAGCGTTTTCACCTTCATCCTATCCAATAAAACATATGAACGCATCTTCTGGCTATGGTTGATGAAAGCCTGTGGATTCTTAATGAACAGGGTTTTGCCCGAGTAATAGTTTTCCTCCCCAAGCCTGTACAGGTAATGGTCTCTATGGTAGTGTGATATGATGATGTAGTCGCTTTTTTCAACGAAGTCATATATTGCGTCTAGTTTTTCCCGAAGAACTGTTAACTCTTTTTCGTGTGGAGGCAACCCGTATCTCCTTGGAGCTAGTGAAGCACCAGGGTCAATGAGGAAAGAGCCTTCGGAGGTTTCGATGAAAGTAGCCATTGACCTAACTCCCATACTGTCGAAGGCGATAAGATATACTTTCAATCAATCCACCACGCATCACATGTAGGAGGGATTGAGGGAAAAAGATTATTTGCTGGAAGACGCTTCTTTCAACGCGGTTTTAACTAGGTAGAACATCACTGGGATTATCAGTAATGCTAAGGCGGCGGCTATACCGTAGGCTATGATTTTCATAACCTCTACGGAGCCATTTATCTGGCTTACTATGGTGGCCAGTCCCACATATACTGTTATGAAGACGAAGATCGTGCCTATCAATGGAATCATTTTATCGAATATTGAATGTGTTTGCCTAAGCACTTTTGTAATCGCGTCAACTATTGGGACACCTATTACTATGATCACTGTTCCAATGATCAGCGAGAACACGTAGTCACCGCCTAACCCTAGTAGATTCAGCGCAATGGTGACGAATACCGCTACCAACCCAACGCTCACTATGTACTCGAACAAAACAGCTATCGGGTCATACATCCACCATTTCTCAATCCTGAATAATCTTCCCAAATATTTTGACAGGATGCTAATGAGTGCGAGGCCTAGGGATAGAATCACTATTGAAGCGAGAATTCTTGGCAAGTAGAATGTCACAGCGCCGAGTACTTCACCAGCTAAGCCGGTAGCGTCGATCATGCCTAACCCGATGGTTATCGAGATAACTATTATTGTTGCTTTGAGTAGGCCAGAGATTAAGGAAGGCATCTCGATTCCCGAATTCTTCAATGCAGCCCCAACATCCGTTGATTCAAGAGGCTTTGATAGCTTCTCAACAACCGATTTGACGAGGCCTCCAACCATGTCGGCAACGATGTAGCCGATTATAATGATCACTGCGGCAGTGAAGGTTGCTGGCAGTGCTACCATCATGTTATCCAGTAGCGCTGTGGATCCAAGCATTATGCCTAGAGCCAATCCGAGCACAAATAAAAAGAGCAGTATTGAAATAGCGGTTTGAATAATCGGTATTCCCCCGTTTTTCTCGCCCAGCGTTAAACCTATCAATTTCGCAATATACTCCGCAGCCAGCATGGCTAGCGGGATACCTATGGCTAGGACTACTAGGCCGCCCAGAATTCTTATCAGCAAGTTAATGAAGAATACTATGAAGTCCACTGCAGGGCCCGAGAGTCCTGTTGAATTTATTGCTAATAGGATTGACAACGCAATTATCACTGCCATCAACACGCCGCCCAATACTGAGCCGAGGTCGATGCCCGCGTCCTCGAATTTCTGTCCTATAATAGTTTTCCTCAAAAACCTCCACACTACTCTGTTAAACACAGTTTCAACAATTTTCTTGGCACCCCATCCCACCAGGTAACCAATCAGTATGATGACTAAGACCATTACCGCAATAGGCAAAGCGTCAACGATTTGAACCAAGGAGTTCTCCAGCGAATACATTACCTGCTCCCAGGCCACGAGCACCCGCCCTTACATAGATATGTCACTTTAATTATATTAATTTTACATGATAGAAGCATAAACATTTTTGTTAGTAAAAACGCAACGAATATTAAATGGATAAAACTATTTGTAAAATAGGGTGTAAATATGCTGTCTAAGCATCCTTTGGAGATACAGTCCTCGAAAAGGCTATCTAGGGATGAAATAGCTCAAGCACTACGCTTGGCGATAATTGCGGAGCTTGACGCGATTAATCTCTACCTGCAGTTAGCCTCATCCATTGAGGATGAGAAGGTTAGAAAAGTCTTCGAAGATGTAGCATTGGAGGAGAAAACACATGTAGGCGAGTTCCTTGCAGTCCTTAAAAACTTGGATCCCGAGCAGGTTAGCGAGCTGGTGAAAGGCGCCGAGGAGGTTGAGGAGTTAACGGGTGTGAAAACAGGAGACGCTTCAACAACGGGGGGAGAGGGCAGAGTGAAGAGCTCCTGGGGCAGTTTCGAGGAATATGTTAGAGACAGGGTAAAGAAAAGCGTGAATGAGCTGAGTTTAATAAGGAATAACATACCCGTTTTAACAGTTGCCAGGAGTGTTGCATCAACGGTTTTCGAGAGAAAACCGGGCGAGAAGATAATAATTCCTTTGCAAGAAATATCGGTTAACTTTTCAATCAGCCAGAGAGACGTCGATAACTGGCTATCAGGTTCAACCGATACAAGCCTTCCAGACCTCTATAGGGCTTCAAGAGATCTCGTCTCAAACGAGGATAAACTCCTACTACAGAGGATTCTAGAATGCAGGGAAGCAGTCACATACGAAATAGGAGCGTGGGAAAGCGGGGATGAGGTTGTTAGCGATGTAAGTAGAGCCGTTTCAACATTAATGTCTTCGGGTTTTCATAAAAACATTGCAATGATAATTAACCCTGTTAGATATGCTAAGCTGTTAAGGGTGGATTCTAGAACAGGGTTAACCACCTTGGAGAGGGTTAAAGCCTTCGTAACCAACATAATCGTTACCCCGTTCATCAGCGAGAAGGAGACCATAATACTGGCCTCAACACCGGAGGTTATAGACGTAGTCATTGGCGGTAACGCTGAGGTGGATTACCTGGGGCCCAAAGACGGGTTTCACGAGTTCAGGACTTGGTCATCTATAGCTCCGCGCATCAAGAACGGGCAGGGCATAGTGATTCTCAAGGAAAAGTAGGTTACACATATATTTTTTAAACACACAGGCTGACGCATTTTTGAATTAAGGGCCCGGGCCGGGATTTGAACCCGGGACCTCCGGGTTTCAGCAAGCCCTTCATCACGGGCTTCCACAGCCCGGCGCTCTATCCAGGCTGAGCTACCCGGGCCACCTTTAAGAGTTCCCGTGGCCTGGGTTCATCATTGCCTAACGGCTCTAAGCTCGGGCCCTTCAAAACTATCAAGGTTGAAAAGGGCTTATATCTTTATATCTCTGTTCAAAACTTATTATTCTCGATCGAAACTTATGTTGAACTACCAGCTTCGCAATCTAGTTTGAAAAAAGAGAGTATTAAAGCACTCATTGGGTTGGAACATGATTTCTAAAAAAACACCCCTGATGCTTAGGCCAGTTCTTTCACACCCCACAATCTAACAGTCACAGGCGTTCTTGACAATAATGGCATGGTCTTATCAAGGTCGCTTGTTGATCCTTTTAGCGGTTTATTGTCCACAACCCCGACAAACCCTATAAGGTCTCCAGCTTTTGAAACTGGTATGGTCACGCTAACCCTGTTCAATGAGTCGCGTATCGTGATCAATCCCAGCTTATACTTAGCAATCTCCCGTATCGATTCTAAGGTTACTTTGATGAGGTCATTTATCGTCCATCCCGGGTTCAAGTTCTTGGTGGTTATCAAGTCTGATTTAAGCATTAAAACCGCTAGATAGGTCTCATCCATGAGTTGCTCAACAGGGTATTCTTCTGTCTTAGGAGGAACCGGCGGGGGCGGTGTGGGCATAGGAACCAGTGCTTCAGGCTTTGCCGGGGCAGTTTCCGGCGGTGCTCGAGGTGGGGTCACTGTGATTGGAGGAGGTTTAACGGAAACTTTGGGAGGTCTCTCGAATAGCTCCAATAGTCCCGAGTAAAGCAGTGAGATAAAATTATTGCACACCCCGCCCTCCTTCGACTCGCAGTTGATACGTATATCAGCCACGCTTCCTTTATCCGCCGGCTTCACCTCAGCTTTCAGCATGAAGTCGGCTATTTCACCAGACCCCTTTATAACGATACTGTTTTGTGTGACACTCTCAACGCTTAAATCGAATAGCAGGTCGCGGTCAAACCCGTGGAATGTTTTAACTCTCGCTTGTAATGAAACCCTTCCATCCTTGGAGACGATGGTTTTAACGTTTTTAACATTCTTGAAGAATGTCTGAAGATCGTATAGGAATCCTAGAAGAGTTAACGGCTCCATTGTCACACTTGTGGAAAATATCACATATGCGCCGATAATGGGCATTCAAACCACTCTCCAATCTGGTTTAAAATATGTGGATTGTCAGAATATAAAGGTATGGAGTTATTTCTCAAAAACCTAACTGAGAGAGACAGCGAGCATCCTGATAATGTCGGCAACTCTTTCTCCTCTATCAGTGGCCTCTTCAAGAGTATCGATAATCTCCTTGCTCAGAATACACCATTCTATAGATTTCTCATTGCATTTTTTAAGAACAATCTTATAGGCTTCAAGCTTCAGGTCGTCAACTTCTTCCTCTATTTTCTCAATCTCATTAGTGAACTCGATTGTTTCCTGGGCGCTCCTTTTTAAGCTTTGAAGAGCTGACAAGATTAGCTCAGCGATCTGCCTTATTTTCGAAGCGACTGTAGAGACATACTCTATCATGTGCCCATCTAAATCCTCCGAAGCCTCCATAAGTATTAAGATTCTTTTTCCAACGGCTCGACAGTACCCAGCGATTTGGTCAATGTTCAATGTAAGATTTATCAAGTACTCCCTGTCAATAGGGTGAATTAACACCTGGCTAACCTCCTTCATTAAAGTCCTCTTGAATACGTCAGCTTCTCTCTCGAGAGAAGAGATTTTTTCATAGTCTTTTATGAAAGAGTTTAGGTCGCGGTTCCTCACGTGGGACACGGAATCCTCCAGGGCCCTAGTCATCTCCACAACCTTCTCAACATGTTTCAAGTGGTCTTCAAGAATCTTCCTCTCCATCTGCTTAGAGGTCCAGAACCAAGTGCTCATAAACCTCCCACCAGGAATCCAATTACATAGTAAAACACTGTCCCAGCTATTATAGTTATTGGAAGAGTTAACAACCAGGAGAGAACAATCTTCAATACGATGCTACCACTGCTGAAAAACCATTTCTTACCATACTTAGCGATGCCCACTCCAATTATGGATGAGACGGACGCGTGAGTGGTGGAGATAGGCATTCCGTATCCTATTAGCAATGAAGGAATGGTTGTGAATAACCAAACAGTAAGAGAATTCGAAGCCTCAGCAACAACCCCTGTTCCATAGTCCAGTTTAGTTATCTTGTACGCTACCGTATCTATCACTTTTCTACCAATGGTCCATCCACCTACGATGATGCCTACAGCGCCCATTGATGCGAGAATCAACATTGTGTGGGCATCGGGCAAGCCCAGGTATTTCGACGTGACGAAAAAGTAAACTCCCGTGGCGTTTGCAACATCGTTAGCGCCGAAAGAATATGCTGAGAACAACAGCGTGAGAATCATGAGTGCCTTAACAGCCCTCCTGCCTCCTGCAGTAGTTTCAAGCATTGTTAAACGCTTTTGAAGAACCGAGTATAGAGTTAGAGAGAGAAGTATTGCGGACAAGGGTGATACTACCCAGCTTAGCAGAATGTTGGATAGAACACCGAAATTTAGGTTGCTTAAGGATAGCTCGCCTTTTAAAACCATTCCAAGCCCGACCCCTATTACACCCCCCACAATGCTCTGAGACGTTGAGACCGGCATCCCCTTCAAAGTAGCTACCAAGATCCATGAACCTGCTGCGAGAACTGCTGAGACTGCACCGGCCAAAGGTATAGTGGGAACAATGCCTTTGCCGATTGTTTTAATCACTGACGAACCCTGTAGAAAAGTGCCGGCGAAGACTCCTATCGAGAAAAGCATGAGGGCTTGACTAACTGTCAGGACGCCGGAGCCGACGCCGTTTCTACCGGATTGGCTGCATCGTTTCCTCCTATGTTAATAGCCGCGAAAAACGATAAGCAGTAGCCGATTACTATGAGCGCTAATGGATCCATAGCCCTGTTGAACGTATTTCGCCCTGGGTTAGTAAGTCTTCGGGCTACAAAGAAATAGTTAAATATTTTAGACCTTTCTCTTAAACAAATAAAAACAGGCCGCCGTAGCTCAGCCTGGTGGAGCGCTGCCCTGGTAAGGCAGAGGTCCCGGGTTCGAATCCCGGCGGCGGCTCTTACGGAGTTTTAACTTGATGGAGCCCGGCGGTATTGATGAAAGGTGTTCGCGAACTCTTCGAAATCATAAAGACTGTTTCTGAAAGCTTAGCCGGGTTGCTCAGAGAATACTATGGCGACACAGCTTACTCTGAAGTGATGGGTTTAGGCGTCACGGGGGATGTTTCCAGACGTATAGATTTAGTGGCTGAGGAGCATGCTGTCGAGGAGTTGCGTAAAACGGGTCTCGACCTATGGGTTGTCAGCGAGGAAAAGGGCTTGTATAGATTGAGCGAGAAGCCGGATTACGTAGTCCTCATAGACCCGTTGGATGGAAGCCTCAACTACTCTGTTGGAATACCCTTTGCTTCAGTATCCTTAGCATTATTTCCATATCAACAATTAAACCTTGAAACTATCCCGCAGGAGGCTGTGGGAGTCGTAGAGAACATTTTTACACGCGAATGGTACGGGGTTGTTGGACGCGAAGTATATGTTGAAGGAAGGCTGGTTGAAACCTATCCTGCGCAGAGAACTGGGATAGCATCAGTTTATTTCGACACGATTGAGGATTTGAAGAATCTGCGTGATTTATTCAGGAACCGAGGGTGGAATTTGAGGCTGAGAGTTTACGGGTCGGCGTCGCTTGAATCAGCATACGCATCGGTTGGGAAAATAGACCACTTCATATCCTTGACGAAAAAACTTAGAAACACTGATATAGTTGTTGGCTACCTAATCGCAAGCAGGCTTGGTGCAAGCGTCACGGGGGATGTTTCACCTTCAAAAGTTTTCACGAGCAATGTGACTACAGTCGGCAGGATAGCTATATCCCCTCCCGAGAGACTGATAGGCATTACAAGCCTCAACGAGCTAGGTCAATGATTAACCCTAACTTCCTAGACAGGACTCTTGGGCCCTTCTTAGTGATTAGAACATCCTCCTCAAGCCTTACCCCAAACCTCCCGGGGTAGTACAGCCCAGGCTCAACGGTGAAAACCATGCCAGGCTCGAGCACGGTTTCACTGCCCAACCTCAAATAAGGTGGCTCATGAACAACCACGCCTATTCCATGCCCCAGGCCATGGATGAATTTTTTCCCAACACCGTTTTTCTCGAAGAACTCAACCACTTTCGCCGCCGGCTCGCCGGCTTTCACACCTGGCTGCGCGGATTCTATCCCCACGTAGAGGGCCTGCTCCACGAGCTCCAAAGCTTTCTTTTCCTCCTCGCTCAACCTTCCATATCTTAAAATCCTCGTAATGTCGCTACACCTTCCCTTGTACTTTACTCCCACGTCTACTAGAATGATATCGTTTCTTCCCAGCCTCCTAGAAGTAGGGATATTGTGTGGATAACTGTTGTTGGGCTTGAAGGAGATTATAGGTTCGAAAGCATACCTGCTTACCCCTTCCATCCTAACTCTTTCCTCAAAGTAGCCCGTTAACTCAGCCTCGGTAACCCCTTCCGTAACCATTGATGCGAGCGTGTGTACGCCTTTAGATGTTATTTCAATCGCTTTCTTTATCGCGTCAACCTCCTCCCTTGTCTTAACCATTCTCTCCTTCCATATTCTGCTAGAAGCATCTACAACTTTCTCACCCGGCAGAGCGGATAACACGTTTGAAAGAGTTGATGGGAAGGATCTGTCCACGCCAACTTTCTCATTGTCTTTTAGTAAATCATTAATTATTTCCTTCCAGTCCTTGTCAACAACTCTGGCATCGTCTGGTTTTATTGATTTAGAGACACCGTATACTTCTACCCCCTCCTTCAAACCATCCCTGAACCTGTAGAACTCTAGAACGGGAACGTAGATTTTTACGGAGCCTTTTTTATCTGCGTAGAGTATTTGGGTGGAGTCAGCTATTGTGGGAACCCCTGTGAAATACTCGGCGTTATCCGGAGCCGTTAATATTAGCGCGTCTATTTTCAAGTCTTGAATAATGCTTAGGAGCTTGCCGGTTAAATCCAACTAACACACCCTTTTGAAATTAAATCTTGAGATAATATAAAAAGATGGATATTTAATTGACTCTAAAGGTGTGAGCGATGGAGATAGGAAAGTGTCCAAGAGACGCGAATAAAATGCTGTACACGTTTGAGTCTGAGAAACTGAGTAATGGAGTTGCCAGGGTCTCACTGGTTTTGAAATGCCCGGTGTGTAATTATAGGGTCGTTGTGGAGAGGTTGGAAGCTAGTAGGGATAAGGATGGGAATGTTCTAATAAGAAGGTTTTTCACCGAATCCAAGCCTGCGTGAACGGGGGGTTGCAACCCTCTACTCAATTACGGCGTTAATTAAATCCTTGATAAGCTGGGGATTAATCCCTGTGAACTCGACCTTGTAGTTTTCAGGGTCAAGCGGGGATAGGATCACTATAGCGTCCTGGGAGGTTTTCATGTCGAGCAATTTTATCGCGAACTTGTTCACCCTTCCCGACGGTATTGTAAGGGTTTCGAATTTTTTCTCAGGGAAAACCGGTTCCTCTTTCAACGTTTCTCCGACTAAAACGTATCTAGTCGTCTTCCTACCTGAGCGGATTGTTACCTGTTTCAACCTGTCTTTGATAAGTATCCACCTATTGCTTGGAAGCTTCATGAATATTTTCAACTACTACCCCCATCCGAATGTTCAAAGTTAATAATATCTTGTCTTAAACTTAAATATCGGGGATGACCGGGCAGAGACGTTCTGAGCTGTGATGTAGGTGGAGCGACTGGGACCTTTGAAATCCTATTTAAACCTTTTCATGGATAAACAGTAATGGTGTGTGATGATGAGTTACATGGATGTAGTTAAAGAGGTTGAAAAGATCGCGTGGCCTAAACCAATGAAACTGTTCACGGCGGGACCGGTCGCATGCTTCCCCGAAGTCCTAGAGGCCATGAAAATACAGATGTTCAGTCACAGGTCTAAGGAGTATCAGGAGATCCACAAGGATACGACGTTAAGGCTCGCCAAGTTCCTGGAGGCGGAAAAGTCGACAGTGCTCTTAATTCCTTCAAGCGGGACAGGTTTCATGGAGGCGAGTGTTAGAAACGCTGTGTCTCCTGGCGGGAAAGTCTTAGTAACAGTGATAGGCGAGTTCGGAAACAGATATAGGGAAGCAGTTGAGCGGAATGGAAGGAAGCCCATTGTTCTCGAGAAACCCTTGGGTAAGCCCGTTCTGCCAGAGGAGTTAGATGATGCGTTGAAGAAAAACCCAGATGTTGAAGCAGTGACGATTACTTATAACGAGACAAGTACGGGCGTGCTCAACCCGTTGAAAGAGTTAGCGAAGGTTGCGAAGGAGCGGGGGAAGATGGTTTTCGTAGATGCTGTCTCCGCTATGGGTGCGGCGGACATTAAGGTGGATGCATGGGGGATCGACCTAGTGTTTTCCAGTAGTCAAAAAGCATTCGGTGTTCCACCCGGGCTAGCCATGGCGGCTGTGAGCGAGGCTGTGTTTGAGAGAGCGAAAAGTATTCCTGAGAGAGGGTTATACTTCGACCTCCTGGAGATTAAAGACGTGCTTGTGAAACAGTGGTCAACCCCAACCACTCCCCCCATGCCTCAGATCATTGGGTTGAACGTTGTGTTGAGAATTATTGAGAGGATGGGTGGTAAGGAGGCATGGTTGAAAATGTATGCTGAGAGGGCCGAGAAGATTAGAAGAGGCGCATTAAACCTGGGTCTCAGGCTTTTTGCGGAGCCAGGATATTATAGTCCAACCATTACAGTCATATATAATCCTTCGGGAATAAAGGGGCCTATTATATACGAGGAGCTGAGGAAGAGGGGTTTTGAAATAGCTAAGGGCTACGGCAAGGTAAAGGATGAAACCTTCCGCATAGGACACATGGGCTATATAACCGATGAGGACATAGACCTCTTATTCAAAAACCTCGAAGAGGTCTTAAAATCACTAGGAGTAAAGAAGTAGTTCTCCATTATTTTTAAATTTTTCTCTCTCCATAATGTGAAACCGAGGTGAAAGCAATGAAAATCCTAGTAGCCAGTCGCATTCATGAAAAAGCGATTCAGCTTCTAAAAGAAAACGGGTTCGAGGTAACGATTGTTGAAGAACCCAATGAGGACGAGTTAGCGAGGATTATAAAAGGCTTCGACGGGTTGATTGTTAGAAGCAAGCCCTTGGTCACTAGGAAGGTGATAGAGTCGGCTGACAGATTGAAAGTGATTGCGAGAGCTGGGGTAGGACTCGACAATATCGATGTTAAAGCCGCTGAGGAGAGAGGGATTGCACTGATCAATGCACCTGAATCATCAACCCAGAGTGTTGCCGAGCTCGCTATAGGGCTAATGCTTGCGGTTGCAAGGAAGATAGCGTTCAGTGATAGAAGGATGAGAGAGGGGTATTGGGCTAAGAAAGAGGCGATGGGTGTTGAACTATCGGGCAAAACCCTTGGCGTGATAGGTGTTGGCCGCATTGGAAGCGCTGTCGCAAGAATTGCTAAATACGGATTCAACATGCACATACTCTACTACGATGTCGCCTGTAGGGATGACTTGAATAAGGACCTGGGGGCTGAGTGTGTGAGCATTGAGGAATTGTTGAAGAGGTCTGACATAGTGACTATTCACGTGCCTCTTCTGCCTGAGACAAGGCACATGATTAATGAGGAAAAATTGAGATTGATGAAGAAGACAGCCATCCTCATAAACACTTCGAGAGGAGCGGTAGTTGATACTGCAGCACTAGTGAAAGCCCTCAGCGAGGGCTGGATAGCAGGTGCAGGGCTCGACGTGTTTGAAGAGGAGCCATTGCCCAAGGACCACCCGTTAACAAAACTAGACAACGTTGTCTTAACACCTCATATCGGAGCCAGCACGAAGGAGGCGCAGGAAAAAGCTGGCGTGGAGGTTGCCAGGAAAATAGTTGAGTTCTTCAAGAAGTGACCCCGTATGTCATATTTCGAGATTAAGACTAAGCACCTTGTTCTTAAGATCACTTTGGAGGAAGTATCCAAGCTCCACATTCACGAGGAGATAATACCGGAGATGTATGAGAAGCTGGTAGAAAAGATCAAGCAAGACGGCTTCTTCAAAGACCCCGTCATAGTCGATGAGAAAACTCTTGTCGTGCTGGATGGGATGCACAGGGTTGCCGCTGCGCAGACTTTGAAACTCCCATACATGCCAGTATGCCTAATAGATTACGACAATCCCGAGGTCAAGCTCAGGTCTTGGTGTAGGACAGCTTTCAAGAAGTCCAGTAGCAGTAGTGAGGCATTATCGGTTATCTCAAGGCTGGGGTTGAGGTTGACGAAAGTAGCTAGCATGGACGACGCCTTCGAACTGTTGAAAGCCAGGAGGCTCGTGGTAGCAGTAACCGACGGGAGCAGTGTTTTAGGCGTATTATCCCCTTCTAGCGATATTAAGATCATATATGACTGGGTAAAGAAGATAGAGCATGCGCTTAAAAACTCGGGTTTCGATGTCGGGTATGTCACAGAAGAGGAAGCTCTTGAAAAGGCGAGAAAAGGAGAGGTCACAGTTTCGCTGATAACTCCTACTATAACCAAGGAAGAGGTTCGCAAGGTTGCGTTGAGAGGCGAGGTCTTCGCTCACAAGGCAACCCGGCATATTGTGCCGGCTAGACCGATGAACGTTAAGGTACCATTAAGCTGGATTGACGGGTCGATCACGCTGGATGAAGCTAGGCGCAGGCTTACAGAGTATCTTGGAAAGAGGCAGGTTAAAACCTTACCCCCTGGCACAGTTCTCGATAGAAGATATGATGAGGAATTATTTGTTTTTGAATGACCCTTTTTCTCCCTTCTCATTCTTCATTAATCTTTATAAGCACTCTTTTCTAATCAAATCATTATTGGCGGGGCAAAACAGCGGGGTAGGGCAGCCTGGTAGCCCGCGGGAGACAGTGGTCGCGAGACCTGTCCGCGAAGCTCATAACCCCGAGGTCGGTGGTTCAAAGCGGGCGTTAGGCCCGTGGAAATCCACCCCCCGCTATCCCGCCCGCTTAACAGCGGGCCCCGCCACTCTCATATAAAACATTTTTATGTGCTGGAGAAGATGATTCTCTCATGGTGGTTGAATGTCTTGGAGCAGAATCTTTCTAATATTATTGCTGGTAACACCCATTGTTCTAGGATTCGCGGGATCAGTCTCAACTCTTCACGGAAGTAGTAGTGGCGTTATAGTGATCAAAGGCCCTACGCCGATAATGGAAGGAGAGGCTAAGGGTCCCGAGGATATTACCGTCATGAACGAGTATATCGCCGTAGCATTCGGTATTTCAACAACCCCGCCGTGGGGAATCCCACCCGGACACATCATCGATCTCGCACCGGTTGCGCCCGGGGCTTCAGACGTTCTAGCACAGTTTAGCCTCCCTCTGAATGATTGGGGGAACTGGGCCACCATAACTAGCTTCCAAATAGTGGAGAATTCTTCTACAAGAGCCATTATCGTTGCGTTGGGTCAGTGGAAGGGTTTAGCAGTAAACTACACCTACATTCTCGAGTCTGGCAAGCCATATCTGAAGGCTATTATAACCGTGACAAACAACGATACAGTATCCTACTCAAATCACATAATGGGCCCTGCCATATCCCTGAAGAGGGGGTGGGCCTACGCGCCGGGTTTTGGAACGGGAAGGATTACAACATCCCCGAAGACGAATTACGGGATAAGCGAGGACTGGGTTGCAGCTTATCATGAGGACTATGTGTTAGGCTTATACTCGCCAGGCTACACACATATAGCTCTTCACAGTAGTTTTGCTGACACGTTCTACCAGGTTACCCTGAACCCAGGCGAGTCACGCGTGTTTGAAGCATACTTGATAGCTTTCCCTGAGGGAGACCTGTGTAAGGTGGCGGAAACAGTTCAAACCGTAAGGGAGGGAGGACTGGCATCGATCAATGGAGTAGCTATGACAAGTAAGGGTGACCCACTGGTTAAAGGAGTGGTAATGGTAGAATCCAACGGTAAGCCGTATTGCTGGGGACTAGTGAAAAACGGATCATACTCTATAAACCTTCCAGCCCCAGGCTCCTATAGCGTCTTCGCGCTTGCCAAGGCGCATGCCCCAAGCACGAGGCAAAACATCACGGTTTCGCCGGGCGAAGCACTCGAATTAAACTTCACCGATGTAATCCCTCCTGGGAGAGTAGTGTTAACAGTGTTTAGAAACGATACTGGGGAGCCAACAGATGCTAGAATACTTGTCAGCGGGGGATACGTGCCACCTGTAATGTACTTGGCTGTGACCACAGTGTACACGGATGTTTACGATATAGGATTAGCCATCATAGACCTGGCACCCGGTACTTACAACTTAACCATTGACAAGGGAGCCGGATTCATCACTACAGCTAAAACCATCAGTGTAACCGTAGCGAGCGACCAGGTTGTGGAGGCAAACGTCACTGTGGAAATACTGTTTAAACCATCCGATGAGGGATGGTATATGGTGGATCTCCATCACCACTCGGACTGGATGGATGGTAGGACACCTCCTCACGTGCTCGTGGCAGCTCAGCTCGCTTCGGGGCTAGACTTTGTTTTCGTTAGCGACCATGACTATGTCGGAAATTGCCCTGTGATACAGGCAATAGCTCAAGCTCGCAACGTGCCGTTCATATGCGGAGTAGAAATCTCTCCTGACTGGGCCCACTTCAACGTCTACCCAGTGGTAGATGCTTCAAAACTCGTATACAGAGGAACTATGAGAGAGATTATAACCGCAGCCAGAGCTGCTGGAGCAATCGTGGTCAGGGCTAACCACCCATATATTGGCGGATTGTTCATTGCTCAAGAGATGAACAATATACCGGGGGGTTATTACGAAGACTGGGATGCCGCTGAGCTGGGTCCATGGGGTACTAACGCGCAGAGAACATTGACTAAAATGTTTTCTCTATGGGATTTGAATATAAGAAAATATCTAACGGCGGGAAGCGATGTTCACGACGTTATAATGCAGACTTACACTGGAAAGCCTAGGGTTGTTGCATATCTACCCAACGGGCCCGATCCTGTTTCACTAGCCCTGGCTGAAAAGTATGGTAGGACGTTCATATCGTACGGCCCCTTCATATTCTCCAACCCGTTACCAGGTAGTACTATAGGTGTGGCATCGCTATCCGAGAACATCACGCTAAAGGTCCAACTATTCTCGGTACTTGGATTGAGCAAGATTGAGGTGTATGGTAAGGGAGGCAGGATTATACAAACCATTCCGCTGGGATTAGCCGTGTCTAAAACTCTCGAAATAACTGTTCCAGCATCCATGGCGACAAACGGTACTGAAAGCGGCTACATAGTCTTAATCGCCTACGACGCGTCCAACAACAGGGCGATAAACAACCCTATCTGGGTGGATCTTAACACGCAACCTGTGACTACTACTATTCCGGTGACAACTACCGTTACTGAGACGGTGACCAATACTCAGACAGTCACAATTACTAACACGGTCACCAATACTTTAACGGCCACGGCGACGGTGACTAAAACTATAACGGAAGCCACAACATATTCAACAACTTTAACTACCACGGAGATCTCTGAAACAACCAAGACAACAACCTACACGTTCACCTCTACATACACGACTGAAAAAGTCCTCACGCAGACGGATTACATGATAACAGGGGTCACCGCGGTCGTATTCTTAGCTATCGGATTAGGGTTGAGTAGGCTATTATTCAAAAAATAACTGGGGTCGAATCTCAATGTTTTTTATAGCCTAAACCTATTAAACACACTAATAGTGCGGGGGTGCCCGAGCTTGGTCAAAGGGGTCGGGCTTAGGACCCGATGGCGTAGGCCTGCGTGGGTTCAAATCCCACCCCCCGCACTTCACATTTGTGAGTAAGTTCATAATTTAGAGAACCATCGAGTACACTCCCGCTGACTAGCATCGTGACGTTCTCAAGATCGATTTCAATAACAAGGGATTAGTTGTGAAGGTGCTCATGGCAGGGTGATTAGTTTAGAATACTCGTTTCCACCCATGGTGTGTAATCTCAGCTCAATAACCTGTCCATGCATGTACCCTGTGGTCAACCATATTATAACTATTTTCTCCTCGCCAGGCCCGAGAGTTAGGGGAAATGGAAGGTTAGAGTTCGCCCCTGCCGTGGCGAGGGTTTTCCCGTTGATAAACACTTGGTCCAGGGTGGTAGGATAACCTCCAATATTCCTTATCCTTAACACAATGTTGAATACTCCTGTGTAATACACCTCGCGAATTTCGATATCAACATTCTCATAGCAAAACGCTCTAGTAATTGCCAGGCTAACCTGGTATTGTAGAGTATCTCCAACCTTGATTTGAACTGGAACGCTCTCCCCTTGCTTAAAAGAAGCATCGTAGACGATGGCGTTCAACACTACTTCCTCCCCAGTGACCGAGTTTTCCCTCTCAATCCTCACATACGTGGTTCCATTGAAACCCACCCCGCTATTAACGGTGACTATGGCACCCCCAATAACTACTTCCTCGATCGAGATAGGGATTCCGCTTCTGCTTCTAAACACTGTTTTAATGTACAAGTCACCACAAGAAATGTACGCTTCCTTTCCAAGCACTTCTACTTCTCCGGTATTCCATGCAACATTTTTAAAATAGAAGTACACGATGCTTGCTGCAAGAGCAATTATTACTAAAACAGCAATAATATGTAGGGTCTTCATGGAAACCAGCTCGTATTAAATAATAATTGTTTCCTAAATTTTGTTTCCTAAATTAATGGTTTCCGGGACCGTGGGGCTGGACGGGTTTAGTGTTTAATATGAGTGTTAGATTAAGCATTTATCGGGCTCTCTATAATTTTCACAGACGTAGGCTTGAGGATTTTTAATTACTAAATCAGCAACTTTCTCCGCCAAGAAGTAGAGTTGTTCACTTACTACCCCCTTAGTGTTTAATTGTGAGAGTTGGTCCAAATCTATTAAAACAGGGTTTTCACCAGGCTTCACCACGATATCGATCACGAGATCATGGTATTTCACAATACCGGGGGCTATTTCCGGAGGGGTGTTAATGTTGATGTAGCTTCCTAGCCAGTTTCCATTTCTGAAGTAGTTATGGCTTACCACGTAAGAACCTTCCTTGATAATCATCAAGTCTTTGTCGCCGGGGAGCTTCTCAATACCTAACCCGTCGTAAATCCCCTTGCTCCTGAAAACCCTTTCAAGGACAATGCAAGCCTTTCCCTCAACAAGCTTGAAATGCTTGAGAAATCCTGGGGTTAACTCTCTAACTCCTTTCACAGGCGAGTAGTGAAGGATTCTGAACCTCTTCATCCCGGAGATTTTACTGCAAACCCATTCTCTAAACCCGTTTCCTACGATGTTCATCTCGCATCCGTTTCCAACGAGTTTTTCAACCAGGTCTAGTTCGTCACCGAAACCCATACCCTTCAATTCATGATGTCCCGGCACGGTTGGAGTTACTGAGCGCCTCTCGTGATCGAGGATTTTCTTAGCAATGCTCGTCAAAGAAATCAATCCTATGAACTCCCCGGTTCTCACCTTGCCCGGGTTCTCAATACTTTTCGCAACCTCAATCAACCTTTTATATTCATTCAGTAATGCCTCTATTTCAAACCCGACATCTCCAGGGTCTGCAAACCTTGCACTGCTTCTAAATTTCACCCCAAGCCCGGAACCCAAAAGCTTGGATAAAGCAATTGCGGAAAGCCTGTTCTTTAACTCTTTATCTCTAATGTACTCGGAGAAATCTATTTTAGGGTTTCCATGAATGAGGGAAACATAGTCTCCGAGCAATTTAAACTCTCGTGTAAGCTCTACGGGTTCTTCTTCACTCCACGAAGGCTTGGAAACACCTACAATTACCTTATCATTGACAAACAAGCCTTTACAATCCCTCAGCACTCCTTTAAACTCACCCACATCTACAACGCAAGTCCCGGGCAGTACTTTTTCAACTCTTCCGAGGTAGACCGAGTTCAATTCAACCCTGGAGGCTTTTCTAAAGACGAACTTCAAACTTTTCGATAGCAGGTGGAAAACCGACCTGGCCTCGTAGGGCTTGCCTATTACAAGGATTGAATCATCCTCAGCATCCTTCACTGTTACGTCGGGTGGGGAATTATCGAAGCTAATATTAAGCCTATTGGCTATCACGTCGCTTGGCTGGACAATTTTATAGCCGTTTTTCAAAAAGAGGTGGGAAAGAGCGGTAGCGTATATACCTCTTACACGCACCTTAGTCAAGACCTGGGCTCCTCAGTCGTGAATTGTCTCAAGGATCGCTATGATCTGCCAGATCTTAGTCCTAGTGTTCAACGGCATGTTAGGGTCCTGGCTAACCTGGTCTAGAAGACTGATCGCGTTTGCAGCCTTAACCCCCGGGGTGAGTTTCTCGTCACGCAACTGGTTTAAAGCCTCTGTAGCCGCCCTTCTAATATTCCTAGGCACTGCTGTGTCGTTGACAATACTCATTAAAAGGTATATGGCATTCCTCAACTTAACCTCGTTGTCAGGCACCTTCGCCATCATAACCACCTGTTAACAATCCCTCATAAACATATATGAGTGTGATTAATAAAACTATTAGGAGGTGGTTCGGATGAGTGAAAGGAAAGACTATACTAGGATAATGGCAGAGTACTTGAAAGCAGGTGCTACAATGTTATCGCTAACATGCCCTGTTGAAGGGTGTGGCCTACCCTTGTTTAAGCTTAGAACCGGGGAAATTGTTTGCGCAGCACACGGGAAAGTCCTCTTGGTCAGGAGCGATGAGGAAGTCAAGGAGATAAGGGAGAGGATTACGATGATAAGTGTTCTCGACAAGCTCGAGGAGAAGACGCTCAATATTATAAGGGAGCAGAGTGAGGGTGAGGATGTAGATCCCCGGGAGATAATAGGCTGGCTTGAGGTTTTGGAGAGAATTAGAAGACTAAAGGAAATGAGCCGAGAGAAGCAGTCACCATCGAAGCCCTCTTAATCACTGGTAATTCTAGATTATATCGCCCCCTAGTAACGATCTAATCTTCTCGATAACTTCTGAGTAGACTGTTTGAAGCTTTCTTGTCGCGTCAACCTCTACTAGCAGTCCCTCTGAAACCATTCTCTTATAGTACTGTCTAACCTTTTCGAGAAACTCTCTCTCCTCGAACTCGGGGAATCTTGATGGAAGACCCTTTCTCCTCTCTATGGCGACCTCGGGGGGTATGTCGAGATATATTGCCACGTCTGGTCTTAGAGCATACTTGTTCACCTCAGCCACCCATTCGTAAGGGGCACCCATTGCTGACTGATAGGCTATGCTACTGTAGAAGTACCTGTCTGATATGACGCTAACCCCTTTCCCGAGCATCGGCAGTATCAACTTTTTCACATGGATGAGCCTGTCCAGGGCAAAAGCCAGTGCATCAATGTAAGCATCCCTATAAGGCGAGTAATCCCCTTTAACGGCTTTAACTATCAAGGAGTCTGTTGGTTCATAAGTATATACAGCGTCTAATCCTTTCGACTTAAACTCATCTATCAGCATTTTAGCTAACGTGGTTTTTCCCGCACCGTCAATTCCCTCCAATACTATGAAAAACCCTCTATTCGATTGTGACATGATCATCCCCCGCCTTATGAGTAATAAGCTTCCCATCAGATAATATTGTTGAAAACTTCTCGAAATCCTCGGCGATGAATAAGGGGATTCCAGCTAAAACGCATCCAGCTATTAAAATTGGCTCCACCTCCTTGACGATCATGCAATAAGGGTTAACGTTGTTCTTTCTTAAAGCATATATGACATACGAGCCCACTGTACTTCCGCGTGAACCCTTGAAGACAAGAACTTTCCCCGCTATTTCAATCTCTCCCGTGTCTGTTCTGACAACTCCCTTAACAGGGTCTACCTCACCGAAGAAGCTCAAGTACTGGTTTATTAAAACAGGTCTCCCAGAGCAGTCTCCGTCAACCACTCGTTTAATCCTCCACTCCAGGCTCACTCCTCATCCCCGCGATAACTAGGTGTAGATGCTTTCAACTATCTCTTTTAAGCTTGCAATGCCTACTTTAAGACCATGGATCTTTCTCATGTAGAAAAACGCCTTACCGCTGTTCGTCAACATTAAATCATACTTCTTCCTCAATACCGATACAACTGGGCAGGTCCCCAAGGCTACGTCAACTTTCCGCGATAATAGCAGTCTCACGATCGAGGAATAAGTTGAAGCAATCTCCGGGGGCATTGTGACGAGAAGTCTACCTCTCTTAGGTTCGCGATATTTTTCAAGTAAGCGCCTGAGAATGACAAGCTCCTCCGGGTGTGTGTGAGGACATCCCACGTACCCTAGAACAGTTTCACCTCTACCGGGGGTTTCACCAATATATTTCTCCACATCGCTAAACTCCAACGTAATGGTCTCTTCAATACTTGTCTTATAGGTTCCTTTAGGAGTGATACCGTCTAACACTGCCAGTGCGTGGGACCCGGATGCCGCCATCGCGGCTAGCAAAGCCTTTATCTCGTATAAAGGCTTTTCCTTAATCTCTAGCATAGGGACTTCCCTAACGTTCTCCCCAATCCATAAGCCGGCTAGAGATAAAGGTTTGTTATAGATTAAGGGCGAGATTTTGATCAAAACTCTCGCAACCCTGTTTTCAAGCTCGTGGAGGCCGTGATAATATGTGAACCCGGTTAAGGCAGAAGCCAGCGCTAAGGGCCCTCCCTCCCTGTTCGTCATGGCTCCGAAGTAGGAGTTCGCAAAGATCACTGCACTGCTCTCCCCCCATGCCAGGTGCTCGCCCGGCAACGGTGGTCTGTGGTAGTATGGTATGCATGTAAACACGGGTTTAGCGCCCATACCAACCAGTGCTTCATCTATTAATGCTTGCTTACCAAGATACTTGTTGTCGATTACCTCGGATAGCATTCCATAGTCCACACAACCGGGGTTTATCGTAGTGTACACCCGGAATCTAGGCATCTCCCTGTAGAAGTCTCTTAGAAAATCTAGTCCAGGTTCGCCTATATTTGAGTATGAGACGCCGGAGACATGTGCATGGGAGATTTCCACAAGTCTATCAGAACCCAGGGCTTCGCCCACCTTCACAATTATCTCAAGCGCTTTCGCGTAGACCCATCCAAACTCTCCCTTAAGCATCCTTTCCTGGAAAGGGGTAAGATACATTACTCGATAACAACCCTCCTGTACTTATCCCATGGCTCATTGAAAGGTTTCACGGCGAGGAAAATGACCTTATCTCCAATTCCCTCCTTGCTCCTTGGCTCTAGAGTACTGCCTCTGATATCCTTTAATATTATAATGTCCTCGCTACCTTTCAGCCTTGTCGCCAACGCCCACTCTATTTCTAACGGGTTGTCAACGTCGATATCCTCGTCAACGACAAATACGTGTTTAACGCTGGGATGGGCGGTTATCGCAGCTAGCCCCGCTAGCTTCGCCTCACCTGGAGAGCTTTGTTTCAACGATATAGCGACGTGTAGCCAACCGCTCCCGCCCTCGGTTAGTCGAACCTTTACAACTCCTGGCGCCACCTTCCTGACCTCTTGAAATATTAACGGCTCCCTGGGGAAGCCCATCAAGAATTGGTGTTCCCATAAGCCAGGGATTATTGCGTGGAACAGGGGTGTTTGATGCTTATTAACGTAGAATCCTGAAGGCTTAAAAACCGGCTGAGGCCTCTTACCATCCAGGAGCATCAATATATCTGTGAAAGGTCCCTCATCGGCGAGTTCCCTTGTCAAGACTCCTTCCACGATTACGCTGGCATTAGCAGGTACTGGTATCTTATACAACGGCGTTTTAACAACCTTGTTATATCCCGACATCGCTGCTGCCACGGATGCTTCGAAAACGCCTAACGGGGGAGTCATGGCTGCGGCCAATTCGAAATAGGGGTCAGCCCCTAGCACCAGGGCTACTGGGGCATCAACTCCTCTTTCATGATATTTTTTCATCAAGAAGTGGAGATGTCTAGGGACGACTCTGATCGGGGCTTCCATGGGGGACTTGTACATGGTTCTATGATAGCTAGCATTGCATATTTTCTCGAAACAAATAATGTATATGGAGCTTGTCAAGTAGCGTGAACCATCGTCTTTATAGTATTTTATAAACGGTAGCGAATCAAGCGTGTAGTCCCTTTTTTCAAAATGCTCGTCGAACTCAACGGTGTCGAGCGTTGCGGGGTTTTCCAGTGCTTTAACAACCCTGTCATAGACTTCCAGATCCGTACTGGCATTGAACATGGCGTATATGTCGTTCCTTGTAGTCACCAGGTTTGTGTAGCCTGTGAACTCGCTCCCTTCGAGTTCGAACAAGATGAGTTTTTCACGATTGGAGGATGCTAACTTAGTGATTGCGTAATCTTTTTCAACTATACCCACTTTCTCAACGGGCTTTCCAGCTTTACGAGCCATTTCGCGTATTAATATTAGAGGGTTCAAGGAAACACCTCCAAAAACTCCTCGGTGAAATCATCTCTGAGTCTTATCGTTGAAACCTTTACTTCGTTAATTTTATCTGTGAACCTTGTTTTAATAATTATCTTTCTCCCCTGAAAATCGATTTTATCTATCAAAGCAGGGTACTCAAAATCACCGTTGGAAACGGCTGCATATAAATTCTTCTCAGCGCCAGGCTCGAAAACAGATATTTTAGCCACTCCGAACTCTTTCTTCAACCCATCTTCTTCAACCCTTCTTATTGTGCCGGCTAAGCAGAGCTTGTCCGGAAGGAGTGAGGCATAAGTGATCCTTCCTTCAACGAATTTGTCAACGCGGGAGAGCTCTACTGGAATACCTTCTAATATTGGAAGACCATTGATGATGAGGTTTTCAAAACCAAGTTTAACTATAGGTGCATCGTAAAGGTATTCTCTATACTTCATGCTTCTAAGAATTCTTCGCTCTTCCCTGCTCCTAACCTTTCTCGTAGAAGATATTTTGAACTCGAAAACTTTCACGCCTTGAGAGCTGAACTTTCTGAAGTATGGTGAGAGCTCGGTCCCGAACACAACTATGTAGTTGGGATTTAGAGTGGAAATAAGTGAAACCTTATATCTCAGCCCTTTTTCATCCCTAATCCAGCCGTCAGTATCCACGATAATGTGGGTGCTCCCGGCTTTAATGAACTCGGCCGCCAGCTCTTTGACACTACTAATTATCTTCCAAATATTTCCATGAGGCTTCACGTCTCCGATGAACCGTAGCTTTTCGGGCTTGACCTCTCCCGCCCATAACACCGGCTCTGCTACTCTCCCAGCAGACACGAAACCGGGAGGACCGAGATTGGACTGGCCTACGTCGCCATCAATTATCACGGGGGATCCGCTTTTCCGCAAGACAAGGTTTGAGAGTAGGGTTGCGAAGGATGATTTGCCACTATCAGTACCACCCACCAATACTATCAGTCCGCCGTGACTTGAGGCTATTTCCTGAGCGAGAGCATACTTGACGAGGTATGGGTCATCCTCATCTAGAGGCTGATAAGAGGCTTCTTCACCCATTAACATATCAAGTTCTGAATCCTCGAGCGCTCGTATTATGTAAGTTTTAGTTTTGTGAACTATTACTCTCGAGTTCTCGGCGAATATCTTCCCGAGAACATCTATAACGCCTTTCTTAACATGGATATTCATGGGGCCGTAAACCTTTAAGCTACTCTCTTTTGAAACGCTTACGACCGGCGTCATGAAACCTCAACCCCTTTTTTCAACGCAATCCGGTAAGCCGCGTAAACATCTTTGAACCTGAAGGGTCTTAACCCCCTCCTCATTTTCTCGGCAATATAGCGGATTTCGTCGCGGCTTTCAATAGCAGGGGAGGTCTTCTCCTCTGATACTATTTCAAAAGGTATTCTAAACTCTTTGCTCAATACTTGCACTAGCTCTAAACCTTTTGGTGAAGCTCCTATTTTAACGCGGAAACTCTGTGAAGGGATGCATTTCAAGAAATACTTCAGCTCTTCAACAAACCCTAGAATATCCGTTTTCCCATAGTCGACTAGGGTTCCATCACCTAGGGCTACGTAAGCAATATATTTCCCGGGGTCTACGCCAACTACTAGTTCACGGAAGCTTTCAATGAGATATGTGGCTATAACCGCTTGCTCAATCCCTCTGCAATCATGTTCAGGATCGTAAATCACCAATAAATCCCTTCTCTCTGAGATGCTGTCAACGAACTCCTTGTGGTCAGTGTAGAAAACGCTTGAGAAGGGTACTTCAAGGGGACTGTAAAAGTAGCTGAATAATACTCCCCGCTTTTTTAATAGTTCCCGAACCCGGATAAACCATTCTGGATCATAGATGGCAATGACGAGGTGTTTTTTCTGCAATCTTTTAAACCATTATAATGGTTAATATTCCCCGGCTTATAATATCTATTGGGGATCGGGATAAGGAGCAGGCAATTAAGAATTTACGAGTTGGTTTTGAAATCACCGACGTGCTTATTCTACGGTGTGGCGGGAGCTGGTAAAACAAACATCTTGCTGACCTTGACAAGAGATTTATGCAAGAAGGATAGACCCTGCCTTTACGTCTCCACGGAGGAAACACTTCATTATGAAAAAGTAGGTAAGCAGGTTGAAGACTATGCTTACACGTTGTTCACAGAGGTTTACAGTCTTGACAAGCTCCTAGAACTAGTCTTCCATACCAGCTACATGAATTTTCAAACCCTTGTTGTAGATAGCATTAATTCTCTCTATAGAGCAGTCGCATACGAGGAATCATCCCTGGCTAAATTCACCTTTCTAATGGGGTTTTTAAGAAACATGAGCGAGCTGAAAGGTCTTAAGATATTGGCATCAGCTCAGGTTCGGGCAGGCGAGGAGGATGTTGAAGCTTCTGGTATGAGCCTCTTAGACTACTACTTTGACACTATTTTTCAAGTAGGATTTGAAGAAAATAAGAGGTTTGTTAAACTGGTTAAGCCAAGATATAAGACAACTCCTATTAATTATTTTGAAATAAATGAGAAAGGAGTAGTGTGGATGTAGGATGATAGAGGAATATGCTTATTGGCTGGTGAAATTCTACATACCAGTAATGGTTGCTAACGGCGCTCCAGTACTAGTTAAAGGCACGCTTCGGATAGATTTTGGGCGGGACTTTATCGACAAGAGACCTTTACTTGGATCTAATAAGACGTGGGAGGGTTTGCTTGTGGGTGTTTCATACGCTTTCATAGCGAGTTCACTGATTTCTATCGTTTTCGACAACCCCTTCTATACTATTGGGGGGTTTGCCGGCTTCTTCGGCCTCTTAGGGGATTTAGCAGGGGCCTTCCTCAAGAGAAGGCTGGGGATCAAGCCCGGTGATCCTCTACCGGTAATTGACCAACTTGATTTCGTGGCGTTTTCCACGCTTTTCTACCTTCTAATAGGTGTTGAGGAGTTCGTGGAAAACCCAAGTTATATCGTTTTAACCTTCATACTCATATTATTCCTCCATGTTGCCACGAATAACCTGGCGTATTACATGGGTTTGAAAGATAAGAGATGGTAATATTTTTAACAGGATTTTCACGTTAAAGGAGTTAATTGAAGGTGTTTACAATGAGGATACCGAAGGTAATAACGACATACTGCCCCAAATGTAGGACACACACTGATCATTCAGTAGCGATCTACAAGCATGGGAAAAGAAGAAGCCTTGCAGAAGGAGAGAGAAGGTATGCTAGGAAGAAGAAAGGGTATGGTTCGAAAAGAAAGCCTGAGCAGAAGCGTTTCGCCAAGGTAACCAAAAAAACCGTGTTAAAGCTTAAATGCACCAAGTGCGGATACACATTCCACACGGAAGGGATAAGGTTGAAGAAGGCTGAACTGGTAGAGGTGGGTAAGTAGGTATGAGGAAGAGAAAATTACTCATACCGCAACCTCGAAGCAGATTCTACAAGGTAATATGCAAGACCTGTGGCGCTGAAAACGTAGTTTTCAGCCATGCCTCATTCCCAACGAGATGCAAGGTTTGTGGAACACAGCTTGTAAAACCCACGGGTGGAAGAGCCCTAGTGCTGAAAGATAAATCGGAAATTGTTGCGGAACTAGGTTAACCGTTTCTTTTCTAAGTTAAGTTTAAATTAACTCCTAATTTATCCAATCAAATTGATGCGGGGGTGCCCGAGCTTGGTCAAAGGGGTCGGGCTCAGGACCCGATGGCGTAGGCCTGCGTGGGTTCAAATCCCACCCCCCGCACTCTTGTAAACCGATATCATTATGAGAGATCATCCATTGTTATATTGTGGGAAGAATGCTTTCCACTAACGAGTGGAAAAACGGGTTTTAATAGATTATTCCTCAGAAGGGTTTTCACGAGTAGAGTTTTTGGAAGAACCCGGTTCTCTTCTACTCTTGCCGGGTTTATTCTGAGTTGTTTGTTTTAGCTCGTCAAGCTCTTGCCTCAGCCTCTCCAGCTGTGTTCTCAGCTCAGCCACTTCTTTCTCCTTCTCCATAACCTTATGTATGGGATCGAACAATACATGGTTTCCAGCGTTGCATACGAGTCTTCCATCCTCATCAATCTTGAACTCAACCCAGCCGTGTTCTGGGCATTTAACTCTTCCAGTCTCCCTGGAAAACTCCAACCCGGACAGCTTCTCATACAGCTTCAAAAAACGATCGTCACGCTCACCCGATTTTTGTTCAACATTAGTGGTCTGACCAGTAACTATCCACGGAGGGATTCCAATGGTTTTAAGGAAGTCGGGGAGTTTTTCATAGGGAATAGTTATTCTTCCAAGCAATCCAGGTATTTCAACCTCCACTCTTCTCGCCCTATCCAAGTTCTCAATAATCCTTACTCCCTTGAAGTCTTCAATACTTTTGTACATTTTTTTAATAACTAGGATAAGATAGGTGAACAATCCAAGAGCTATTGCGGCTAAGATTCCAGCTGCAATTACCACTTGGAGAATTAGTTCACTGGTAAGCCCATCCATGTCAACCACCTATACTAGTTTGCAAAGGAAAGGATCTTTGGTTTTTAAACTAGAGTGGGATTGCTTTTCACTATATCCTATACGTGTATAAAAATCTTGCATTTTTAACCCACATCTAATAAACTCATTACTTCGTTAAAATATTTAAATATTGATGAAAGGAGTAGCGCCGGGGGCGGGATTCGAACCCGCGTGCCCCAGAGGGGGCAGTGGGTCTCCCGGGGAGATGCCGGAAGTCTCGAGCCCACCCCCTTAGACCGCTCGGGCACCCCGGCCTATTTAAACAGTATTGTCTAGGCCTTTTATAATGTTAAAAATGCCCCTCGAAGCCGGGGGTTTCTTCACCGCTCTGGCTAGACGCCAGACGGTCTTTCATCGGGTGCGTGTTTAACAATGGTTTCACGGGTAAATATTTTTTAACCGGTGCCTCGAACCACCTGTTTAACAAAGTACTTGTAAACTGGACTGGGCCTGAGGGGTCTGCTTTTAAACTCGGGGTGTGCCTGGGTGCCGAAGTAGAATATTTTGGAATCCGCAAGCTCGATCATCTCTACAAAGCCTTCCTCGCTCCAGCCGCTGACTTTCAAACCAGCCTTCTCCAAAACCTCGATATACCTCGGGTTTACCCCGTATCTATGCCTGTGTCTCTCATAGACTTCAGGCGCGTTATAAACCTCCCACGCCTTCGTACCCTTCACAATTATTATCTTCTTATCGCCCAGCCTGAGGGTTCCTCCCATTCCCGATATGTTCCTCTGGCTTGGAAGCAAGTCTATGACGGGGTATGGTGTCGCTGGATCCAGCTCTGTACTGTTAGCTCCTGTTAAGCCTAGAATGTTGCGGGCCGCCTCCACAACCATTAGCTGCATCCCGAAGCAAATACCGAGAACTGGCTTCCCGTTTTCCCGAAGTAGTTTTATCGTTTTTATTTTACCCTCACTCCCTCTTCTCCCAAACCCTGGTAGTAGGACGGCTCCATCGTTCTCTAATACATCATCCGGCTTTCGTAAGCCCTGTTCGATCTCGGTTGCCTCATACCAGTTTAGAACCAGCCTAACCTTCTCCCATACAGCAGCGTGTCTTAAGGCCTCGACAATACTTATGTAGCTGTCTCGAACCTTGGTGTATTTTCCAACAAGAGCTATTTTCACCGGTTTGGTTGATTCCTCATAGTTTTTAATGAACTCTCTCCACTCTTCAAGCCTTATTTCTCTCTTCTTGGATAATCCAAGCCTGTTGAGAGTGTAGTCTGCTACACCTTGTTGGTGAAGTATTATGGGAACCTTGTAAATGAAATCGACATCGGGACTGCTGAACACAGCGTTCAAAGGCAGGTTACTGTAGAGAGCTATCTTGTACTTCGCTTCATCATCTAGGTAGGTTAAGGATCTAACTATTATAGCGTCAGGCTGAATACCTATCCTTCTTAATTCTTGAATACTGTGCTGAACAGGCTTTGTTTTAACCTCCCCGCTTGGCAGAACTGGGGCCAGAGCTACGTGAATGAACATAGTATTGGCTACTCCTTCTTCTACACGTAGCTGTCTAATAGCTTCAAGGAAGGGGAGACCTTCAATATCCCCCACAGTGCCACCTACCTCAACCAGGACTATTTCAGAGCCTGAGTCCCTAGCTATTCTCCTTATTCTCTCCTTAATCTCGTTAGTTACATGAGGAATAACCTGGACACACTGACCTAGGTAGTCTCCCCTTCTCTCCTTTTCCAGAACGCTAAAATATATCTGCCCAGATGTTATGTTATTGGTTTTCGACAGATCGGTGTTGAGGAAGCGCTCGTAATGTCCTAGGTCGAGATCTGTTTCACCGCCATCATAGGTTACGAACACCTCTCCATGCATGTACGGGTTCATTGTCCCGGCGTCAACGTTCAGGTATGGATCTATTTTCACAGCAGTAACACTGTACCCGGCGTCCTTGAGTAATAAGCCTATGGAGGCCGTGGTTATTCCTTTTCCTAGACCTGAAAGAACGCCACCCGTTATGAAAACATACTTAGTCATGTGCCCAGGGAAAACTATGAAAATTCTTGATTTATAAATCTACTCTTCCATAAAATAGTCTATGGCCTCCAACACCAAATACAGGTATATCGGCTGGTTAGAGATACATAGAGCCTTATCTATTCTCGCAGAAAGAGTTCGCAAGGAGTACAGCCCTGACACGATAATCTCGATTGTTAAGGGAGGTTTGATACCTGCTAGGATAATTGGCGACTTACTAGGTATTGACGAGATAGGCTACGTTGGTGTGAAATTCTACAAGGGGGTTGACAAGAGAGGGGAAAAACCGTTCGTAACATTCACAGCACTGCCCAGACTCGATTATAGGAAAATCCTCATAGTTGACGATGTCATAGAATCTGGGAGAACAATAAACACCGTGGTAGATCTACTTTCAAAATACAATTACTCAGGCTTGAAATCCCTAGCGTTGTTCGTGAAGCCGTGGAGCCCGGTTAAGCCTGATTACTACTATGAAGTAGTCGACAAATGGGTTGTATTCCCATGGGAGGTCTGCGAAACGGTGAGAGAAGGCCTGGACATCACTAAGGATGTAGAGGATCCCTTGATAATTGACCATTGCACGGTTCCCTTGCGGGAAGGAGGAGAACTGTGAGCGCTATGTAGCCGAGAAAAGTTAGGAGGATACTATACATTAAGTAATTCTCCTCGGCGAAAACCATGAGGGAAATAGAGTCTAGCAGGCCGATAACCTCGTAGTTGGGGTTCATGATGTGTACACGGCCCCACCAGCTTACGGGGAACAGGAAGAACCATAGCATCACATACGTGGAGTAGATTATTGATATAGCCCTCTTGAACACGTTGAAACGGTCTGAAACGAAATACATGGCGGTAAAACCCATGAGGGGGGCGAAGTATTGATAGTTCACTCTCCAATAAGTGGTTAGAAATATCAGGTATGAAAGGTAAAAATTCTCTAGCGCGAACACGATATCAAACCGTTCCCTCAACAGCTTCAAGAAGAGAAAAGTGAATAGGAGAAGAGCAGGAACCCACCAGTTCGCTGTTACCCAGGTGAAGTCTCCTCTCGTTTTCGAATTCATATAGGTTGCGAGGCTGGAAAACCCGTTGAAACTATAGCAGAGAGGTGGCGTGTAACCGGGTGCACTAATGTTCTTTAAGACTGAATAGTGGGTTAGCAGACTGCCGGGACAGGAGATCTCAAATGGCAAATAAGTTATGAGCACGCCAGTTGTAAAGCTTAACACCCCGGCAACCACCTTTTTCGCCTCCTTTAGGAGAGGTTTGCACGCGTATATCGCGGTAATAAGTGCTGGGAAAACGATATTGGGCTTAACTGCTACGGAGAAGCCTGCGAGAAATGAGACTAAAACTGTGTATCGAAGAGATTCACTGCCTTGTCTCAAAAGGAGTAAAATAGAAACTGCTAGAGGGAAGAATGCTACAGCATCAAACATACCGTATATTGATGAGACATAAATCGTTACAGGATTCAAGTAGTAGAAGCCTACGGATAGCAATGATTTTCGCGTTGAAAACGGTTTAACAATGAAATATATGGTTAATGCTGATAAAGTATCGAATAAGATGAAGACGGATTTGGAAGCAATGATCCAATCTGTTGGGACGTACACATAATATGTTCCAGCATCCCAATAATGGATTACCGGTGTCGGCGCGATCATTCTCGGGATTGATAAGAGAATTACAAGGATGGGACCGTAGGGGTAAGGCCACGGGTAAGGCCAGTTCTCACTGATGTGTGACTCCGTGCCAGAATGCTTGAAAAAGCATAGGTTTTTGGATAAGAAAGTATCCGCGAAGCCCGCGAATTGAGCTATATCGCTCCCACTGGTATATGGGGCTATAGAGAGCCTTACCAACAGCCCCGCTCCAACAATGAGAGCTAGGATTACAAGGTGAAGGGTTACACGTATTCTCAAGCTATATTCCCCGCATCAAGGTGACGAGTAGCATCTGAAGCGAGCGGGGCATGGATGCGAGTGGTGCGGGTTGCCGATATGTTAAACCCCAGTGCTCCACGTATTTCTCTGATGATTTATCTAGTAATTCGATGTCCTGGCTGTCAAGACTTATTGATAAAGCCTTAGCGTATTCTACGATCCTTGCAGGATTAGTAGTCCCGACAACAGGTATCGCGCCTTTGCTGATCAACCATGCTAAGGCCACGGTTGATTTGGAAACACCGTGTCTTACAGCTACATGGTTCAGCGCGTTTTGAAGCTTTTCATCTTTCGAAGCAGTTTTAAACACGCCATCCATTCTCTGGGCGAGGTTCTTTGGCTCTGTTAACCCGGCCAGGGCCCCCTTAGCGAGAGGGCTCCACGCCAATAAGACTATATTATTCCTTTTCATGTATTCGAGGAGGTCTTTCTCCACGACCCTGTACGCGAGACTGTACTGCAACTGGTTTGCGACAGGCTCTATTTTTCTAACACAGTTTAACGCTTCCCTCAACTCTTTTAATCCATAATTCGACAACCCGTATGCTGCGACATAGCCCTGTGCAACAAGAGATTCCAAAGCGTTCACGACTTTACATATCTCGTTCATGTTTCGAGGGGGCCAGTGGTGAAGAACTATATCCGGCTTAAACCCAAGCCTCTTATGGCTGTTTTTAAACGCTTTCAGGAATTCCTCGAAAACTGGTTTGCGGAAACCAGCGATCTTTGTTACTACCACAAAATTCTCCCTTGCATCAAGTCTTAAAATAGCCTCGCCGAGAAGTCTTTCCGACCTTCCGTTCCCATATATTTCGGCAGTATCGATAAGGTTTATCCCATGGCTTATGGCTGTGCTTAAAAGCAGTGAAACCTGTGTCGTGGTCAGGTTTTTACCCCACAGTTTTGATGAAAACTGCCATGTTCCAAGACCGAGCCTGCTAACTTTTAGCCCGGCATGTTTAAGCTCGATCACGGCGGCGCCACCTAGGGTTTTACAGTGAAATAGATTCTTTTCTTATTCTTCCCCTTGTTCTCAATCTTCAGGAGGACGATCTCGCCTATCTCCAACGTATTCCGTACGTGAGGGCCGCCGTCTGCCTGCACGTCAATCCCTGGTATCTCAACTATTCTAAGCTTATCCACGGAGGGCGGCATTCTAGTAGCCAGCTTCACAACGCCAGGTATTTTCAAGGCCTCGTCCCTAGGGAGCCAGTATATTTTCACTTCCAACGCTTGTCTAACAATCTGATTCGCCTTTTCAACCGCCTTAAGGAACGCTTCCCTATCGAAGGTTTCCATGCTATAGTCGTCATACGCGTATTCCTCAGAGATGTTTCCACCAGTTATGAGAGCATTGTAATCCCTGTACATTATTGCTGATAACAAGTGTGCCGCGGTGTGAAGCCTCATCAGCCTGTAGCGTCTATTCCAGTTAAGCCTTAACAATACTTTAACCCCTTCCGAAGCCTCTAACGGCTTCTCGAGCTCGTGAATTAGTAAACCGGATTCCTTATCGTAGTACACGCTGTTTACAGGGATTTCTAAGCCGTTATAAACAATCCATCCCGTGTCGTTGTCGACCCCTCCACTCTTGGGGTGGAAAATCGTCTTGTCTAGGACGAGCCTGTTCGATAATACTTTAATCACTGTTGCTCCCAGCTCCCTCAAATATGAGTCATGCTGATAGACTAATTCTGTCAATTAGGCTCCACTCCTAGATAATAATTTTGTCATCGAAGAATTATTAACTTAATAGTAGCCGGGCGGGGATTCGAACCCCGGTCGCGGGGTATCTTCCGAGCGGACCAAAGCCCCGCATCCTTGGCCGCTAGACGACCCGGCTATCATTAAAAATATATTTCCAGAAGGGATTTTTAACTTTCATTGCTTAATGGAATAATTTAAAAGCTTTTTCTACGAGCCTTTTTTTAAGTATTTCTAAAAATTTATAAGGGAGTTAAATGAAAGATTAAAGAGCTGGTGTTTCTTTATGGAGGATAATCCTGTGGAGAATACTTCTATGGAAGCAGGCAAGGAATCAAAGCCGAAGCAACCCTGCCCGCATGACAAACTAGTCTATGATAGTGAGCACGGAGAGTATGTTTGCCTGGAGACTGGCGAGGTTGTCGAGGAGAAAATAATTGATGAGAGGCCGGAGTGGAGGGCTTTCACGCCTGAGGAGAGGGGTAGGAGAGCTAGGACGGGAGGCCCGTTAACAACTACTGTACACGACATGGGGTTCGCCACAGCTATTGACTACTCCAACAAGGATGCCGCTGGGAGAAAGCTAATGGGTAAGAGGCAGGAGTTGGTAAAGCTGAGGAAGTGGCAGGCCAGGACTAGAATACTTACCAGCATGGATAGGAACCTGGCGCAGGCAATGAACGAGCTGGAGAGACTAGGGGACTTGTTGAACCTTCCATCACATGTGAAGGAAGAGGCTGCTAGAATATATAGGGAGGCTGTCGAGAAAGGGCTCGTAAGAGGTAGAAGTATCGAGAGCGTTATAGCCGCAGCTGTTTACGTCGCATGCAGGGAGTTGAAGGTTCCGAGATCGCTTGACGAAGTGTCGAGACACACCCGAATAGGAAGAAAGGACATTGCAAGATGCTACAGGTTGCTCCTAAGGGAGCTGGATATTAAAGTCGGCACCACCGACCCCGTTGACTACGTTCCCAGAATAGTGCACGCGTTAGGATTACCCGGCACTGTTGTGAAGAGGGCTGTCGAGCTTTTAAACGTGGCCAGAGAGCACGGGGTTACAGGAGGGAAAGACCCTGCAGGGCTTGCGGCTGCGGCCGTCTACGTGGCGTCATTGGAGCTCGGCGAGAAGAGGACTCAGAAGGAAGTAGCACATGTTGCTGGAGTGACCGAAGTAACTGTGAGGAACAGGTATAAGGAGTTGGCGAAAATTTTTGGATTAGATGCGAACGCTGTTTGATGGTAGCTAGTCCAGTATTAGTATGTTCTCGGGTTGGAAGCCGAACTCATCGATCAATATTTGTTTAACCTTATGCCTATGGTCACCTTGAAGCTCTATCCTCCCTTCTTTGAAAGTTCCACCAGTAGCTAGCTTTGTCTTAAGGGTTTTGGCGATCTGCTTTAAAAGATTCTTATCGTCTGGAAGCCCTTCTATAATAGTTACTTCTTTACCAAACTTCCTTTCATCAAGCCTTATCTTGATTACCTGTTGCTCTATGGATAGTTGCTCGCATAGCTCCGGAGGAAGTCCACCACATAGTGATTCGTCCAGGCTCGAATACATCACCATATCCAACCTGTGACCTTTTGTGTCTATAATAATTATTCACCAATCCCTTAAAAATTTATAATTAGGATTACGGCTTGGAATAGGTTGGGTGGGTCTATGGTAAAGTATAGATGTGGAAGATGTGGTTACGTGTTCGATCCAGAGGAGATGAAGGTTTTCGGCAGAGGTAAGGTCAAGTGTCCCAGGTGTACTTACGAGATAGTTTATAAATTGGCTAAGCCTTACAGGCTTGTTAAAGCCATTTAGTATTTCTAAAAGCTTTATCCATCGCCATTACCTCAAGAATAATCTTCCCGGCTAGCGCGCTAGTAACATCGTTAACATCTACTAACGGATTAACCTCAACCAGGTCGAAACCTATTACCTTGTTGTTGGACTCGAATATTTTCTTTACTACTTTGAGAAGTGTTAGGGGGTCCATGCCCAAGGGCTCAGGGTTTCCAACCCCTGGAGCATAAGCAGGATCTATCACGTCAATGTCTAGGCTAACATAGGTTCGGCCGAGATTTTCAAACTCTTTACCAACCGCTTCCAGATCTTTTGATTCCAGGATGTTGAGAACTTTCACTCCAGAACTTTTCACATAGTCGAGCTCATCCTTACTATACGCCCTCGACCCAATGTGTAGCACGTTTAAGTCTAATTCTTCAACGATTCTTCTCAGAAATGTTGCGTGATTATATTTCGAGCTTAAGTATTCGCTCCTAAGATCTAAGTGAGCGTCGAAAACCACCAGCGTGTCAATGGTTTTATCGAAGGCTTTCACTATAGGGTAGGTAATCAAGTGTTCTCCACCTATAAATATTGGCAGGGCATCCGGGTAGAGACCCCGGAGCTCTCTCACAGCGTCTTCAATAATTCTCAAACTTTTTTCTACTTCACCCGGCGGTAGGACTAGGTTTCCAAGGTCATTAATTCTCTCGTCCTCTAGGATTAGCCCGGTTAGAAGACTGTAAAACTCGAGATTGCAGGATGCGGATCTCACACTGTCGGGTGCGAAACGCGTCCCCGGCTTATAAGTGGTTGTACTATCGAACGGAATACCCAGCAGGATCCATGCTGAATTAGCCTTGGGGAGGCATGCGAAACCAATCGCTTCCTGGGTCAGCAGGTCTAACACACCCATTTCAAACACCGCCTGCTATAAATGCTTATATAAAATTAATTAAATTATCATTCCGTAATAAGAGGGGGTTTAATGAACCATAGTGAAGAGATCTATGATGCGGTAATGGATCTTGCAAGGAGAAGAGGTTTCTTCTGGGGCTCTTTTGAAATATACGGAGGCGTAGCCGGCTTCTACGATTATGGTCCCCTCGGAGTTTTGCTTAAGAGGAGAATTCAGGATTTATGGTTGAAGTACTTTGTTTACTCAAACGACATGGTTGTCGAGGTGGAGACTCCTATTATTAATCCTAGAGTTATTTTTAAAGCTAGCGGGCACGAGGAAAGCTTCACAGACCCTGTTACTGAGTGCTTGAAGTGTGGAAGAATATACAGGGTTGACCACCTTCTCAAGGAGGTTCTAGGGGTTGAGGCTGAAGGGCTATCTCCCGAGGAATATAAAAGAATTATTATTGAGAAAAATGTTAAATGCCCCGCGTGTAGTGGAGAATTAGCAGAGCCCTCATATACGCTTCTATTGTTCAAAACTGAGATTGGACCCTACAAGGGTTCCCTGGGTTATTTAAGGCCGGAGAACGCTCAGGGCATGTTCGTGAATTTCGCTAACGTCCTGAGAATAACAAGGAACAAGTTGCCTTTAGGAATAGCCCAAGTGGGTAAGGTTGCGAGGAATGAGATCTCACCGAGGCAAGGACTGCTAAGGCTGAGGGAGTTCACTATTATGGAGATGGAGTTCTTTTTCGATCCCGAAACCGTCTCGGAGGATATTCGTGAGTACCTGTCTCAAGAACTCCTCAATGAGAAGTTGAATGTTCTAACGGCGGAGGACAGGGAGAAGGGTGTTTCGGAACCCAGGACATACACTGTGGGAGAGCTAATAGAAAACAGCATTGTTAAGACTCCATGGCTTGCCTTATGGATGGGTGTCGGAAACAGGTTTCTAAGAAGTCTTGGAATAGACCTTAATAGGACAAGATTTATCGAGAAGCTTCCTAAAGAGAGGGCTCACTACTCCGCACAAACGTTCGACCAGGAGGTTAAGACTGAGAAGTACGGGTGGATTGAGGTAGCAGGCTACGCCTATAGGACCACGTATGACCTGGAAAGACACATAATGTTCAGCAATGCTGATTTAACATTTTTTAAACGGTTCGAGAAGCCCCTAGAGAAGACGGTTAAGAAGGCTTACCCAAGTGTTTCAAAAATACGCGAAGTATTCGGAGACATGTATTCAGAGGTCATGAAAAAGCTGTCGGAGAAGCAGCCTACGGAGCTATACGCGTTACTTGAGAACACAGGCTTTATAGAGGTCAATGGATCCAAGCTTGGCAGGGAGTTCTTTATATTCAAAGAAGAAGTTGAGAAGATCCACGGAGTCAAGATAGTTCCCCACGTTGTTGAACCATCGTTTGGCCTTGAAAGACTCCTCTACGTTGTCCTGGAAAACTCTCTTAAAACAAGGGAGGAGAAAACCGTTCTAGCACTCCCACCACAGATAGCTCCGTACCATGTAGCGGTCTTCCCATTGGTGACTGGTTCGAAACCCGAGCATAGGAGAATCGTGGAGTTAGCGAGGAAAACATACTGGGATCTTATCAACGCTGGCTTCAATTGTATTTACGATGATGATGGTAGTATTGGAAGAAGGTATGCAAGGGTTGATGAGATAGGGGTTCCTTTAGCAGTAACTGTGGATTATCAGAGCATCGAAGATGAGACTGTAACGGTGAGGGATAGGGATACTACTCAACAGGAAAGAGTTCACTTAAGCAACTTAAAGAGATACTTGGCCGAGAAACTTGGAATCACTGTTTTTTAACCAGCATAACCTAAAACTAAGATATGAGATAAGTCATTATGGTGGAAATTAATGAGTGAGAGAGAGCAGGTTAGAAACGCCCAAGAGCAACAGCAGAAACCAGATATTTCAAAGCTAGTTTCAATCGTGCCGCCAGCATCTGAGTTGAAGAAGAAGGAGAAGATTCTTTCAGAGAAAAGGCTAAGGGTTAAATACGATGAGTCATTGAAGGAGCCCATAGCCAAGATACCCAAGCCTATTGCTGGAATGCTGGGGATTAAAGACGGGGATAGTGTTGAGGTTGTTGTTGCTGGGAGGAAAAAATTCATGTTCAAAGCAGTGATTATTGAATCACAGGAGGAGAATACTATTTACGTATACCCGGAAGAGCTTAAGATAAACGGGGTGGCCGACAATAGTATCGCAACCCT
>Ga0272449_1000618_pt1 | contig 41366 bp, 43 predicted proteins | sample YNPCB0241_FD_198679 | JGI IMG/M metagenome (GOLD analysis project Ga0272449, IMG submission 198679) | Hot spring sediment microbial communities from Yellowstone National Park, WY, United States - YNP-CB-024-1 | ecosystem: Environmental > Aquatic > Thermal springs > Hot (42-90C) > Sediment...
TAAGCTCTAATTTCTTCTTCGGGAATTCTTAACGATCTTAACTGTTCTAAAATAATCTGTCTTTGAGCTGGGGTTATTTCTTGAGAAACAATGCAATTAAGACAAATTTTTCTTACCAATCTTTGTGCCATTGTTAAAACAACACTATCAGCAACTAAATAATGTGGTACCCCCAACTCAACCAGTCTTGGCACAGCCGTGGGCGCATCGTTGGTATGTAAAGTTGAAAGAACTAAATGTCCAGTTAAAGCTGCGTGGGTAGCTACCTCAGCGGTTTCTGAATCTCTAATTTCTCCTACCATAATAACATTAGGATCTTGTCTCAAAAAAGCTCTTAAAGCAGTAGCAAAATTAAGACCTACTTTCAAATTAACCTGAGTTTGATTAACTCTGGGAATAGCATATTCAATAGGATCTTCAATGGTGACAATATTGACTCCTGGATTATTTAAAATATTGATAATGGTATATAAAGTTGTTGTTTTACCACTTCCGGTTGGACCAGTAACTAAAATCATACCAAATGTTCTTTTGAGAGCTGAATTTATAATTTTCTCGATGTTTTCATTAACTCCAAGCTCTTCTAGTGATGTTGGTTTCATTGTTCCAGCTAAGATTCTTAAAACAGCCTTTTCGCCATAAATTGTTGGCATAATAGCAACCCTAATATCAAACTCAAAATCACCAATTTTAGCCTTAAATCTTCCATCCAGAGGACGGAAATGTTCGTCTAATGGCAAATTACTTAAAACTTTCACTCGAGCAATGATGGGATCCAAAAGATTTTTTGGCAATCTCATCATTTCTCTTAAAATACCATCAATTCTAAAACGAATTAAAGTTTCTTCTTCTAAAGCCTCAATATGAACATCTGAAGCATTAGTACTAATAGCATAGCCCAAAAGATTATCAACCAAACGAATTACATTGGCTTCGGTCGCTAAGGTTGCTACCTGAGGAATTTCTGACTCCAAAAGTTTTTCGTATTCTTCTTTATAAAGTTTTTGATAATTAACCAAAGCATACTGAATTTCTTGAGGAGTAGCTAAATAGGGTTCAATTTGATGATGGGAAATTTCTTCTAAAAGGTTAATCGTTTCTAAATCTTGTGGATTAACCATGGCTACCTTTAAAACATTATTTTCTAAAGCAAAAGGAATTAATCTTTTTTCAAAAGCAACTTTTTCAGGAACTAAAACCAAAACACTCGGTTGAATATCGACCCCCTTAAGTGGTGCTCTTTTAACTTTCAATTCTTCTGCTAAGACATTATAAAAAAACTCCAAATCGATTATTTTTCTATTGATCAAAATTTCGATTGTTGACAAATTTAATTTTTTAGCATCTTTTTCGGCTTCCCCGTAAGTAGTTTCATCAATTAACCCTCTTTTAATCAAAATTTTTTTTATTTCCTCTTCGGATAAAAACATTTCCTATATTATATAACAAAATTCGTTAATACGCAATTCGTTAATTCGTTAATCATTCAACTGTAATTGCGCCGGAGGTTGAAACTTTTATTGTTTTAAAAAAATTTGGACTAAAGCCAATTTTAATAGTTGTTGCCGTTGTCTCTCCGGTTAATTTTTGAAAAACTATTGTTTTTTGAGTAAAATCGAAAAAGCTTACTTCTCGAGGCAATTGATATCTTTCTCTTAAATCACTTGTTGTTCCTTTAAATAAATAAAAATAATCTTGAGTCGAAGTATTAATTAACCAAACTCCCCAATTATCATTTTCTTCACCAACAATAGCTTTTTGCCTTGCTAAATTTAAAACATTAACAACCAAACTTGCTGATTCATCAATAACAAAACTGCTTTTTGAAAATTTGAGGTAAAAATAAGAAGAAAAACCAATAATAAAAGCAACAATAGCAGTAACAACCAAAATTTCAACCAGGGTAAAAGCTTCTTTTCCCATTTTTTTATTATATGCTAAAATTAATAAATGATGAATTTCTTTTTACAATATTTACAATATGATAACTATTTTTTAGCATCGTTTTTCTTCTTGCTTTTGACTACTATTTTTTATTTTTCAAAAATTTCTGAAGAGAAAAAAAATAAAATTTATTTAATTTTATTTTATTTAACAATTTCAGTATTCATTCTTTGGTCTTTATTTTTAAGTTTGGCTCAATATTTCATTTGGAAGAATCATCCCGTCTCTCGATATTTAGTACAAAATAAAAATTATTATTTGGGTTATGCTTATTTTCATTTTTGGCGAGATTTTATTTTTAGATTAATTGGTGTTTTAATTATTATTCTTTTGATGAATTTTTTAAATTTTGTTTTTCGTCGAGATATTTTTTATGATGACGAAAAAATTTTAGTTCCCTATCTTTCTTTATTCTTTCGTTTTCCTTACAATGCCCTTTTCCTTCTTATCGGCTTTTTCGCTTTATTTCTAATTATTCTCATCTCCCATTTCCCATCCTTCACTTCTAATCGTTATAGTTTCAAACAATATTGGATTTATTTAGCCTTAATCTTTTTTTTCCTTCAACCTTTCATTTTATCAAACTATGAATTTTTAAAATACACTCCATAAATTATGATTAAAAAAATTTTGAAAAAATTAAAAATTTGTGATATTGTGATATAATAATACCAATGGAAAAGATAAATTGGCTAAGGGTATTAATTGTCACAGGAATAAGCGGAGGAATTATGGTTTTAGGTTTTTTAGGTGTGAAGTTTTGGTATGAAAGAGAAATGTTAAAGATGTCAAAAGAATTTGAAAAACCAGAATATCCTGGTAGACTTAGAGCTGAAGATTTAAAGAGAATCCCTGTTCCCGAGCCTGGCCAAAAATTTCAAGAAGGGATTGCTGTTCCCAAAGAAAGTGTAACTTCGGCTCCTGGAGTAAAGAACAAATTAAGAGTTTTTGATGTTAGGGGAGAAAAAGGAGCGATCTTTCCGGTAAATTTCCGGGCCTATCAAAATGATGTTATAAGTATTAAACTTACCGCCATTGATCAAGATTACGATTTTTTTCTTGAAGGATATAATTTACAGGTAAAAGCTAAAAAGGGAGAAATAAAAATAATTGAATTTCAAGCTTTAAATTTGGGTGTCTATAATTTTTACTGCTCGTTGTGTTCAACTAAAGAAAAACCGGCTGGGGAAATTATCATTATTCCCAAATAACCCATACTCCAATCTTATTAATAATGAATTACAATTTGTTAATTCGAAATTTGTTATTTTTGAGAATTTGGAATTTTTTAATTATGAATATGTTACTACTGTAGTTATTGTTGTCTCGGTTAAATTTACCGTACACCGCTTCTATTTTTAGGACCACACGTAAATGAAGTTAAAGAATCCCAGAATATTTCGGTTACCTTTAGAATAACAAACCTTTTATTATTTTTGTTTAAACAAAACTTTTCCAATAAAATCATCTTTACCCACAAAACCAAAATGAGAACTATCCAAAGAACCTGCGGGATCATTTCCTAATATCAAATAAGCGTCTGGAGGAATAACACCACGATAATCATTTACATACAAAGAAAGAATTTTATATCCTCTGTCATCAAGACGATAAGCTTCGCCTTTTGAATTTTTTAAAACCTCTCCGTTTATTAAAATATTCCAATAATTGCCATTTTGTTTAAGACTAATTTTATCTCCAGGAATTCCTTTTACAATTTTTATAATAGGATTAGGATTGCCAGCGTAACGGTATTCAACAATATCCCCTCTTTTAACATCATTACAAGCATAATAATTTTCTAAAATTTTAACTTTTGTTCCTTCTTCAATTAATCCTGATAAAGATTTTCCTCTCACTTCTGCTAGTTTTTCAGTTATCTCACAATTTTTAGAAGAGGGGGATTGTGTTTGACCTATGAGATTTTCTAAGGAAACCTGTGGGGTTTTAAGTTTATTATAATTTATAAGATTTATTACCAATAAAATTCCAGAAATAATTATAAGTAAAATGCCTATAATTAAAATTTTTCTTTCTTTATTCATTTTTAATAAATTTTAATTCCTTCGACCGTTTAGTCGTTTGAATAATTCGACCATTTTTCAGAATCAAATCTTGAAGCGGATAAACTATATAAAACTTCTAATTCTTTAGTATTCAACTCATCCGTTTCTCTATAAATTTTACAATCATATTTTCTTTGTCTTTTATTATACAACATTTTTTCTTCAAGTGTTGGAAGTAAGTTAAGTGGTTAATTTATCAAATTTCTGCTTTTTAATTTTCAATAATAAATTCGCTCACTCATTAATACTTGGTTCGTTTAATTTAAATTGAATTATATATCGACAACAAAATCGAATGTATATTGATTGTTGATTTTTTGGAGATTTGCTTGATGATAAGTAATGGCTTTGATATCTTTAGAAAGAAAAGTAAATTTGTAGCCAATAATTTTACCGGATAAAGAATATAATCCGCGTTTATCCGCGTGAAAATCCGCTCCAAACCAGAGCGAAGCACGGTTTGGAGCGCCCCGCATCGAACTTGTTCTGATGCGGGGCGTTTTAATCCGTGGTATAAATTTAATAAAAATTGCTTTTTCAATATAGGTCTCTGCTAAAACTTCAGAAAGAAAATCGATTAAAAGATTAACCTCATTATTGCTTTCAACTTTTATCTCCTTTTCAATTTTTATTTTTGTTAGTTTGGGTTCCCAAAAATTTTTTAAGGCTAGAAGAGAATTATTAATAATTTCTTTTAAATTTTTTCCATAAACTCTAATTTTAATATCTGCCGTATGAGACAAAAACTCAAACTTTTTCATTTTTACAAATTTCTATATGCTTCTTTCCTATGCCTAACTCTAAAAATGTTTATTCTCTTTTCCTTGTAATTTATCTCATAAATTATTCTATAATCACCAACTCTAACTCTATAATAATTCTTTGAAGAGGTTATTTTTCTCGCTTCTATAAGCCTAGGATTGTCTTTTAAATTCAAAATTTTATGGATAATTTTATTCTGATAATTTTTGGGTAATCTTCTGAGATCTTTTTCTGCTTCCTTTTCTATAAATATTTCGTAAGCCATATTCTTTCAAAAAATCCTCGAATTTTCTAAATTTCTTCCTCTTAGCCTTTTTAATTTCTGATAAATCATAAATATCTTCAATTTTTTCCAAAATTTCCTGAAAATCTTTCCAATTCAAAATTACCCCACTTGGTTTGTTATTCTCTAATATAATTTTGGGTTTTGTAAGAACTTTGTTCATCATTATTTTTTAATTATATCAAATTTTAGATATTTTCTTAAAACTTCTGGAACTTCAATATAATCTTTTCTTTGATAATTTTCTAAAATAGCAATAATTATTCTTCCAATAGCAATGGCAGTGGCATTTAACATATGAAGATATTCGATTTTGCCATTTTTTCTTCTAAAACGAGCATTAATTCCTCTTGCTTGAAAATCAGTTGTATTTGAACAAGAATGAGTTTCTCGATATTTGTTTTGTCCTGGCATCCAAGTCTCAATGTCATATTGCTTATAATCAGTAAAACCTAAATCTCCTGAGCAAATCAAAACAACTCTATGAGGAAGTTTTAATTCTTGCATTATTTTTTCTTGCAAAGAAAGTAAAAATTCATGTTCTTTTTTAGATTCTTCTGGCAAAGTAAAACTAAACATCTCTACTTTGTCAAATTGATGTGTCCTTAAAATGCCACGAACATCTTTGCCATAACTTCCTGCCTCTCGACGAAAACAAGTTGAAAATCCTAAAAATCTTTTAGGCAAATCTTTTTCCTCTAAAATTTCATTAGCAAAATAAGGACCAATCGTATGTTCAGCACTACCAACTAAATAAAGATCATCTTGTGGTAAATAATATCTTTCTTCTCTTTGCAAAGAATTTAATCTTCCCATACCACGATAATATTCTTCTTTAATAAAAACAGGAGGAATGATTGGAATAAAGCCTTCTTTTAAAAGTAAATCATAGGCAAAATTTATTAAAGCAAATTCTAAAAGTACCGCGGAATTTTTTAAATAATAAAATCTTGAGCCAGCAACTTTTCCAGCTCTCTCAATATCAATCAAATCATAAATTTCTCCTAACTCAACATGATCCTTTGGTAGAAAATCAAATTTTGGTATTTCTCCCCAAGTTCTTAAAACAACATTTTCACTTTCATCTTTGCCAAGGGGAACATCCGGACTTTTTAAGTTTGGTACTAAAGAAATTTTTTCTTCTAATTTTTTTTCAAACTCATCAATTTCATCTTCAATTTTTTTCAATTTTTCTTTTTTAATTTTTATCTGCTTTATAATTTTTTCTTCTGGTTTTGTTTTAGAAAATTTATTAATAAAAGATCTTATATCATCTTTTTCTTTAATCAAAGAATTTAATCTTTTCTTTAAATCAACAATTTCATCAATCAAAGAGGGGTCAAGATTTCTTTCTCTCATATTTCTTTTATATTTCTCCGGCTCCTTTAATAAATCTTTTACGTCAATCATTTTATAATTATGGTAATGAAAAAAAGAAAAAAGACAAAGTTGATTAAATTTATTTTACCACTGATTTTTATTTTTTTAATATTTTCTTTTATTTTTTTCTTTAGATTTAAAGAAATTGAAGCTGAGCCGGAGATTTTTCTTAATTATTTAACTCCCTATTTGAAAGATAAAACTCTTTATGAGATTTTTCCCAATTTAAAAAAGATAATGAAAGATTTTCCAGAAATAAAAAAAATTGATCTTCGGGCTAATATTTTGAAACAAAAATTGTTTTTAGAAATCAAAAGTTCAGAAATTATTGCTCAAATTTGTGATGAAAAAAATTGTTTTTATTTAGATAATTATGGAGAGATAATTGAATCTATACGCGGATCTAAGCGGATTGAAACGCGCCTGCCTGCCGGCAGGCATGGACTTACGAAGACTTTTTTGAAAATCTATTCTTTTTTACCAATTGAAAAAAATACTCTTTTAAATCCAGAAATAAAAAATTTATTGAGTCTTTTATTTGAATATGCCAATTGGAAACCTTTAGTTTTAAAAGAAATAAAAATTTACAAAAATTTTGATGTTGGCGTTGTTGATTCTGAAAATAGAGAATTTCTTTTTGATCCAAGTAAAAATATTGAAGAACAAATCAAAAAACTTCATATTTTTTTAACAAAAAACTTTCCCGGAACGAGAATAGATCTAAGAATAACTAAAAAAATATATTTTAAATAAATGGAAGTGAGCGGTGAGAGGTGAGTAGTGAGTAAATTTTAATTTTCACATTTCCCATCCCACACCGCACATTTCCAACTTCTAACTTCTTGGAGGTAAGCACTCACGATGATAAACAGGCCTATCTGTTGAAGGAATAAATGGAAGTTCATCAATTTCACCACCGCATTTAGCACAAATCCACTTTTCTCCTGCCTGAGGCCTGAACATCTTTCGTGGACCTCTTTGTCCTCTTCTTGGCTTTTGCATTGGAGTCTGTGAAAATAATAACGACCCTTTGGCCAAGGGCTTTAACCTGACGCCGGGACGCTATTATTTTCACAGCTCCAACGGCGAGCTCAGCCCATAGCCTTAATTAATTATATCACAAGTTTTTCTCTAAGCCAAACCAAAATTTTTTCATAAAGATCAGGATAGCTGTTAAAAAGGTTAGTCCCATGCCCTCCAGAAGGAAGTTCTAAATAATTTAAATTTTGATACCAAGATTTTAAAGTTCTTCCAGCAGTATAAGCAGGCTTATCATCTAAAGCTGAGATAACAAAAATTTTTTCTCCTAAACCTTCTTTTTTAAAATTTTCCAAAATCACTCCACGATAATTTAATCCCGGAGAAAGTAAAACTATTGCTTTAACTTGAGGATTTTCGCTTAAAAATTGAAAACTTAAATTTGCACCAATACTGGCACCAATCAAAAATTGTTTATCTTTAGGATAACCTTCTTTTTCCAAAAATAAACTTGCTGAGACCAAATCATTAATTGATTCTTTTTCTTCTTCTTCAGAAAATTTATTATAATCTAATTTTCCTTTTATAGATTCAGTACTTTCTCCATGACCCCTTAAATCAATAGCTAACAAAGCATAACCCTGTTTTTGTAAGAATTTTGCTAAATCATCAAAACTCTCTTTTGTTTTTGGCCTCATATGAATTAAAATTCCCGCAAATTTAGCAGATTTATTAGGATAGTAATTAGCCACAATCGTCACTCCATCTTTAGTAATAAAACTAACCCTTTGTACCTCCATTTTCCCTTTTGATTTTTGTAAATAAAAAATAATTGTAACTCCTAAAATTATCAAAAACAAAACTAACAAAATTATTTTCTTCATTATAAAAAAATTATAACACAACTTATTTAAGTTTAGAAAAAGGAGTTGAAAATATTTTCTGTTTTGTTGCTTTTTCTGTCACAAAAGAGCGCAACATCTTCATCGCTCTTGGCTTTTAGTGGCAAATTTATGGAGTAGCTGACATTTCCTTTGCATCAAAATAATCTTCGATGACTTTTATAGCAATGCTCCGAAATCGCTCAAGTCCAGCTGTCGCTTCTGGGGCGGTGCGCGGAATCATCCGTTCTTTGAATCCGAGGTCTTTACTCTTAGCTTTTTTGCAGAGACCATGTCTTTCCTGCCATTCGCGAAGTGCTTGCGTAGGATCTTTGCCTTTATAATAAACAATATGAGCAGGACGTTTGTTTGGGCGTTGGCTAAAATAGTTCTCCCAAAATTCTTTGGAGCTAATCGTATCTTTTGCTTCTCTATACAGAATCCCTTCTCTTTCTAATGCACCTTCTATTATCGAATCTATACTATTAAAGGGATCTTCTTGTCCTTTTTCTTTTAATTTTTTATGAACTTCCAATCCAAATAGAGTCTGATAATCAAGGATTGTAAACTGCAGACGAGGATCAGTAATTCCAAATTCTCGTTCCAATCTCTGCCGAAATGGTTCAAGTTGTTTTAACAACTCGCGGTTTTGTTCCGTTAGATTAAGCTCATCCCACCTTTGAGTTAGTTTACCGGTTATTTCCATAACTCTATCCGCAAAATCATAAAAATCTGGAGAATCAACTACTCTTTGCAAAGCAGCTTTATAGTCCACATTGATCATAGGATTTTTATTTTCGTCCAGCTCATATCGCGAGCCAGTATTTCTATCCACCCTGGCTTCCTCTGGAATAAAAATTATCCCCGCATTCAAATCCATACCCCGTTCTTCATTGGCCCACACCCACTGATCGTTCCAGTATCCGCCTCCTCCTTCTGTTAATTGCCCGTTGAAGTAGTATTGAGAGGCAATGTAGGCAGAAGGGTAGGCAATAAATATTTCATTTCCTCTTTCTGAACCATAGTAGGCATCTGCTACCTCCTCGGTGGCAAAGTGCACCGCCATTTTGTCCGCGTAACTTCCCGGTTCCCCCTGCCTTTGAGGGTTAGTTATTTTCTCAAGATATGCCATAGCTTCTTCTCTGGTTTTAAACCGGTCAAGTTTTAGAAACTTTGCAATAGCTTCTTCCTTAGCACTCTCTACGAGATACACTCCGAGTGGCGAACGGAGCCGGCCATCTTCAACCATCTTCATAAAACCGTCGGCGTAAGCACCAACATCAACCGTATGGTAAATCATGCCAATATGATCCCGAATACCCTGCCTAGTAACATGTGTCACCATTTCACTCGGGAATCTTTTTAAGAGTAACACGTAGTCCTCAAGCGAAAGAGAAGCAAGGTGTTCTTCGGAAAAATATCTAGTAATGTCTTCTTTTGTGTACTCACTATTTGCCCATTTTTCTTTCTGGCGCCTGTAAAATTTTCGTAGCATCTCTCTTGCTTCTTGAAGTGCGGGAGGTGTTTCTTCGCTACTCAGTTGCTCAGAAAGGACTTTTAATTCACCAAGGGCTTGCTCTTGTTGTTGTTTTAACTCTTCATATGTTCTTTGTCCAACGACCAAATCGGCCCGAAGTTTTCTCAGTTTGAAGTAGTTCATAAGTTTACTAAGTCCGGAGCTTGAAAGTCTTTCGATTTCAGCTTCAAGGGCATTGATCTCATTGAGCATTTCCACCAGAGCACGTTCTCGTTCAGTAATACTTTCCTGTAACTCTCTCTGCCTTTCTATCTTGGTACGTTTTTCGGCGAAGTATTCAGCACGTTTTGCTTTAATTTGTTCCGCCGCTTGTCGACGTTCCTCTGGCGATTGCTCCTTAGAAAACTCTTTTATAAATCGTGGTTCTTTCTCCATGTTATTGATTTTACCCGTCCAGTCTTACTAAGGGCTGAGCCGGGAGAACAATTACTTCTGATAAACTTTCTTGTTTAATACTATTTGCCCGGGGTGGAACATTAAAAATCTAAAATCGAAACTCTAAAATCTAAAATTATTATATCACAATTTTATATTTTAGATTTTAAATTTTAGATTTCTTTTGTGCCCGGGGAGAGATTCGAAAACAGTAAACCCCACATTTTTAGTTAACCGATTATCCTTTCACTTTCGTTCAAATTCTGTGCTTATTCGACTACTGGGTTGACGTGGGTTCTCGCCCACCCCAACCCAGCACCGTGCTTTGCTCTGGTGCTGGGTGCCCGGGGTGGGACTCGAACCCACACGGCCGCGAAGGCCAACGGATTTTAAGTCCGTTGCGTCTACCAATTTCGCCACCCGGGCGAAAATTAGTCATTAGAAATTAGTCATTGGTCATTTTACTCTTGTTGCCCCACATATTCTTTTATCTTTTTGACAACATCATCTAAAGAAACCTTAGCTTTGACAAAATATTCTATGGCACCCAATGAAAGTCCTCTTTTTACATCTTCCTCTTGACCTAAATTAGAAATTATAAGGACCGGTATCTTTTTAAACTCAGGATCCTTTTTAATGTTCTCCAAAACTAAAAAACCGCTCTTCTTTGGCAAAATTATATCCAACAAAATAATATCCGGTTTATCAGAAATAATCTTTTCCAAAGCTTCATCACCATCAACTGCAGAAACAACCTCAAAACCTTCGGACGAAAGTTTTTTCTCCAGAACTGTTCTTAAAAATTTGTCGTCTTCGATTAATAAAATTTTCATTAAGATTTTTAATTGCCTGGGCTGTAACGCGGACTTACGCGGACTAAACGCGGACTCATACAGACAATTTTTTATAGTATGCGTTGGTCCCCGCCTGACGGCAGGCAGGTGCGTAAAATCTGCGACGGTCTGCGTTTGAAAGAAGGATTCAACTCTAATAAAAGATTAAAGATTCTCAAAAGAATTGGTCCATCGCCACCTTCCGGTAGCGATACCTTGTTACGACTTAACCCTGATCACTGCCCTTACCCTAATCCTGCTTAAGCAGGACTTTAGGTAAAGACAGCTCTCCTGATCTGACGGGCAGTGAGTGCAAAGCCCGAGAACGTATTCACCGCGGTGATGCTGACCCGCGATTACTAGCAATTCCACCTTCATGAAGGCGAGTTTCAGCCTTCAATCCGAACTGAGGCAGGTTTTGGAGATTTGCTCCGGCTCGCGCCGTTGCCTCCCTTTGTCCCTGCCATTGTTCCATGTTTGCCGCCCCAGGCATAAGGGCCATGCAGACCTGACGTCATCCCCACCTTCCTCCGAGTTATACTCGGCAGTTTCCCGTGACACCTGTAACACGGGATAGGGGTTGCGCTCGTTGTGCCACTTAAGGTTACGACTCACACCACGAGCTGACGACGGCCATGCAGCACCTGTCCAACCTGCCTACAAAGTAGGCTCATCTTGCTTTTCGGCAAGACTTGATGGTTGGATGTCAAGCCTGGGTAAGATGTTTCGTTCACTCTCGAATTGAGCAACATGGACCACTGCTTGTTCGGGCTTCCGCCTATTCCTTTGAGTTTCGACCTTGCGGTCGTACTCCCCAGGCGGGATGCTTGACGCGTTAGCTTTACCTCGGAGAGGGTCGAAACTCCCCAAAGTTAGCATCCATCGTTTACAGCTAGGACTACCCGGGTATCTAATCCGGCTCGCGCCCCTAGCTTTCGCGAGATCAGCGTCAGAACTCTCCTAGCCAGCTGCCTTCGCCTTCGGCGTTCCGGTCGATATCATCGGATTTCACCCCTACACCGACCGTTCCGCTGGCCCCTGAGAGTCTCGAGTGAAACAGTATTCTTCCCTTCCTCTTGGTTAGGCCAAGAGGCTTTTAGGAAGAACTTGTCTCACCGCCTTCTCGCCCTTTACGCCCAGTGAATCCGGGTAACGCTTGGGACCTTCGTCTTACCGCGACTGCTGGCACGAAGTTGGTCGTCCCTTATTCGTAGGGTACACTCAACTAGCAAAAACTAGCTTGTTCCCCTACAAAAGCCGTTTACACCCCGAAGGGCTTCTTCCGGCACGCGGTGTCGCTCGGTCAGCCTTTCGGCCATTGCCGAAGATTCTCGGCTGCTGCCTCCCGTAGGAGTAGGGCCCGTATCGCAGTGCCCTTGGCGGGGAACACCCTCTCAGGCCCCCTACCGGTCTTAGCCTTGGTGAGCCATTACCCCACCAACTAGCTGATCGGCCGCGCCCCTCTCCTTCAGCGCCTTTCGGCTTTACCCAAAAAGTCTTTTGACTTCTTGGGTCCATCGGGAATTAACCCCGGTTTCCCAGGGTTATGCCCGACCGAAGGGTGAGTTAGACACGTGTTACTGCCCCGTTCGCCACTATCCCGAAGTAGAGCAAAGCTCACTTCGGGATCGTACGACTTGCATGCCTTATCCACACCGCGAGCGTTCACCCTGAGCCAGGATCAAACTCTCTTTAAAAATCCCTCATTCAACGCAGACCTACGCAGACTTTACGCACCTGCCTGCCGGCAGGCAGGGACCAACGCATACTATAAAAAATTGTCTGTATGAGTTCGCGTTTAGTTCGCGTGAGTCCGCGTCTATAGCCCAGGCAATTAAAAATCTTTTAGATTTCAGTACCTATCATCAAAAACTTCATTAACTCTCTAATAAAAATATTTTATCATAAAAATTTTTTCTTTGTCAACTCTAAAAATTTAAAAAATTATTTTTAGGAATTAGGAATTAGGAATTAGGAATTAGGAATTAGGAATTTATTTTTATGGTTGTGTTGTTGTTGGAGTAGAGGTGGGTCTAATTGGAGGCTGAGGTTGTTGAGGTTGTTGGGATTGTTGGGTTGGAACTTGTCTTTGCTCAATCAAATTAACTAAAGGACTATTTTCATCTAAAGGAGCAATGAACAAAATTGAGTTTCGATTTAAATAAATTGTTCCTTTTGGCATCCAAAAAGCCTCTTTGAATCTTTGAAACGATGCTTGACCCTGCTGATCAACCTGAAAAAAAATAGCATCATTAAGTTTCAATTTGGGAAAAGTTGAAAGCTTACCAAAATAAATAGCACCGTTATTTAAAAAGACAGCATAATAATTTGATTTCTTTTTTGTTAAATAAATAAGGCTGACTCCTAATAAAATACCAATTAAAATAGCTCCAAGAAAAATGATTAAATTTTTTAATTTGCTATTCATCTTATTTTTTATTTTTTACCTCGACCTTCAATTTTAATTCTTTTAATTGTTCTTCTCTAACTTCGCTTGGAGAATCCATCATATAATCTCTACCTTCACCAGTTTTTGGAAAAGCAATCACTTCACGAATGTTTGGTTCATTTTCTAAAATCATTAAAATTCTATCAACCCCTGGAGCGATACCACCATGAGGAGGAACTCCGTAAGAAAAAGCAGAGATTAAATGGCCGAATTTTTCTTCTATCTCCTTTCTATTATAACCTAAAACCTCAAAAACTTTAATTAAAATATCTGGATCAGTTATTCTTAAACTGCCACCGCCAATTTCATAACCATTCAAAACTAAATCATATTGTTCGCTAAGTAAAATTTCTGGCTGAGTTTGTAAAACTTTTAAAATTTCTTCTTTATCTTTACTGCCATCAGGAAGTTTTGGTTGAGTAAAAGGATGATGCATCGGTTCAAGTTTGCCATCTTTAATTTCAAACATGGGAAAATCAACAATAAAAACAAAAGCAAGTTCATTTGGATCGTTGGGATCTTCTCTTAAGTCTGGTTTATCACTACCATACAAACTTAAAACTTCCTCATAACTTAAACGAGGAAAAGGAATTTTTGTTATTTTCTTTTCTGGATAAAGATTTTCTATAACCGAGACAAACATTTCTTCAATTAAATTTAAAATATCATCACGTTCAGCATAACTCATTTCTAAATCAATTTGAGTAAATTCTGGTTGTCTATCTCCCCTAGGATCTTCATCGCGAAAACAACGAGCAATCTGAAAATATCTTTCAATACCAGACACCATTAAAAGTTGTTTATATTGCTGTGGAGATTGTGGCAAAGCATAAAATTTTCCTGGATAAATTCTACTTGGCACCAAATAGTCCCGGGCTCCTTCAGGAGTTGATTTTGTTAAAATAGGAGTTTCAATTTCAATAAAACCTTTAGAATCTAAAAAATTTCTAATAAAAAGCAAAAATTCATGCCTTCTTCTTAAATTTTTAATTAGTCTTGGTCTTCTTAAATCTAAATAACGATATTTCATTCTTAAAGCTTCATCAATTTCATAACCATCAGTTTCGACATCAAAAGGTAATGTTTTTGCTAAAGATAAAAGATAAATTTCATCAATAGAAACTTCGACTTTGCCAGTTTCTAATTTTGGATTTTCTAAATGAGCGGGACGAGGTTGAACTTTGCCAACAATTTTGACAACTGAGTAGGGTTTAATTTCTTTAGCTAAAGGAAAAAATTTATTTTCTTGAGAAATAACTGTTTGTACAATGCCACTTCTATCTTTCAAATCAAAAAAAATAATTTTGCCATGATCCCTAATTTCTGAAACAAAACCATAAAGCTCAACTCTTTGCCCCACTAAATTTTTACACTCAATATTAAAAATCTTTTTCATTAAAAATATTATAACATAAAATTTTTAAATTATTTAGTTAACGAGTTTAGTGAATTAACGAGTTAAAAAATTTTTTAATTCGTTAATGCGTTAATTTTTAATGCGTTAATTTAATTATCTATAAATATTATGTGTCCCAATATCTAAAAACAACACTTCATTATCTGAAAGAAAAATAAATTTTATTCTAAATTTATAATCCATCCAAAACGCCCAACAATCTTTGTCCTTTCCGTGTAATTTATGAGTTCTCAAAAGAGGATGAAAGGGATTTTCTTTAAAAATTTTTTCTTTTTCATGAGCTTTTTCAATCAACTTTTTAGGCAGTCTCTCTAAAGATTTAAGAAATTTTTCTGAATATTCAATTCTTATTTTTCTTTCTTCTTCCATAAATCTTCAAAGCTTCTTTCAAAGAAGGTGCACTGGTTGTCCGACCTTCTTTGTACTCTCTCAACCCCTCTTCCACTAACTTATCTAACTCTTCAGCTTCTTTTCCTTTTAAATAATAAGTTGGCACTGCTCTTTCGCATAATTTTCTATATTCACGCAAAGATAAAATAACAATACCTCCTTTCTTTTGAATTTCTTCCTTAGATATAATTATTGAATTTTTAACTCCCTTAGCCATATTCTTATTATATCACAAAATCCTAACTAATTACAATGGTCTTACTGCTGAATTACAGTTTTTTAATTCGTTAATTTTTTAATTTTTTATATTTTGTATAGCAATCAAAACATTAAAATTTAATTATTTTAAGATCTGGTATTCTTTTAAAATCACGAATATTTGTTTCTATCCCATTCAGACCGAATTTTTTTCAAATGTTTTTCTAAGTCCTTCTTTTTATACTTCAAAAGGCCAACAACTTTAATCCAGCTTTTTGGCGAAGCTCTTTTCTGGGGTTTCAACATTTCTTTCACATCAATAATTGTTGCCTGTTTATTTTTAGCCATAAAATAATTATATAACAAAATTACATTATTAACAATTAAAAAATTATTTAGTTAATGAGTTGAGCGAGTTAAAGAGTTGAGGGCTCTTCATTTATTTTTTACTCTATTGGCCACCAAATGTCTGGGTATCTTTTTAAATTTTTCCTTAAGTTCTTTATCAAAAATCTTTATTTTCACATTTTCCTTGATGTAATTTTTAAACCAATCTTCAAAATTTTTCTTCATAATTATAATTCCCTCCCAATAATAATTTTCCTTATCTTCATTCGCCTTTAGAATAGTCTTATTAGGAGTTTTGTATTAGAGTGTTTTTATATTTACAAAAATCAAAGAAAAAATGTATTAAATTTAAAAGAGGTTGTAATTTTATTCAAACCATTCGACAATAACAATTCCAGGAGCTCCATTACCACCACGAAAGCAGCAGGCACCACCGCCACCGCCACCACCTCCACTGCCATAACCAATACCGTCGCCACCATCGGTCCTTCTATAATCGACGTTATAGTCATAGCCGCCATTACCGCCACTACCATTAGGATAACCACCACCACCGCCGCCACCGCCATATTCAATAAAACCATAACGACCAATACCGGCAGAACCCCCGGGTCCACCGAGGGCACTATCTTTACCATTGTAGCCGGCATTACCACCATCACCGCCAATAACCCTACCTTTGCCACCAGTACCGGAACCGTAAGAAGCACAAGCATCACCACCACTTACTCCACCATAACCACCAACTGCTATTAGAAAAGAACCGAATTTTGAATCTCCCCCATTTCCAGCTACGCAGGTGGGATAATAAACACCGGCACCACCTGCACCAACTGTTACGGCAACATTTGATACTGAAGATACGTCTACTGGATAACGAATGAAACAATGTCCACCACCACCTCCGCCTCCGCCCGAGGTACTACCACCACCTCCTCCACCGCCACCGCCACACATCGTAACCCAAACAACGTCTACGTTACTTGGTCTTGTCCATGTTCCATTAGAAGTAAATACTTGAATTCTATATCGTTTTCCACTTACCTGGGCATCGACGTATGCCTTTGTTGCCGCATCATTGCTATTTATAGGTGCAGCTAAATTTACAATTCTATTTCCAGTAACATCTATATTTCCTGCAACAGTTAATTTTTGAGTGGGTGTTGTTGTCCCGATGCCTACATTGCCGGTTCCTTTTATCGTAAATAGTGCATTTCCGGAAGGAGAATTGTAAAATCTAAAATCAGCAGAACTTGACCAAACATTGAAACGGAATTCGTTTGATTGAATTCCCATTCCGTACAAATTAGTACCATCGTCATATAAAGCAAGTTTTACATTTGCTAAATCAGAGCCTAAAGACAGTCTCGCTTGAGGATTCGTCGCCCCGATGCCAACATTACCGGTGCTTCCCTGGAATGTAGCAATTGTTCCCCAACCTCCACCACTGCCACGTATATAAATTGTTCTGTTTTCACCAGCACCACCTACATAAATATTGCCATAAGCATCCAACGAAATGGAATTTGCTTTACCATTTGAATTTTCAAGATAAAGGTAGGTGGTGGCTTCACTTGATTTAAGTCTCGCAGTATTGGCGGTTCCGCTTACATCCAATCTATAAGCTGGATTTATCGTCCCTATTCCAACATTGCCAGAACTTGGATCAAAGAAATAACCATATTTGGTTCCATCAGAAGAACGAATCCAGAAATTCGAAAGACCAGAAGCTTGGGCCCCAGAACCAATCTGAGTGTATGCGTCATTTACTGCGTTGTAAAAATCTATCGTGCTAGCCCCTAAAATTGCCGCATTTCCATAAACAACTAATTTACCTTGTGAAGGTGCCGTCGTCCCGATGCCGACGTTACCGCTGCTTGTAAGCCATATCTGAGCGTTGTTTACGGGTGATGTATTATCAACATCCATTTTCAAACCAATCGCTGTGGTGGTCCAGTCTGTACCATTAGCGGTACGTAATGCTTCTATACCGAGACTGGAATTATTGCTAGATGTAAAACCGATACTTGCTAATTTCAGAGTATTGCCAGCCGTGGTACCCAAAGCACCAGCCATTATTCTTAGAACCGAACTAGCGGCTGATCCTAAAAGCTCAGTACCCGTAGTAGTTATACTTAATTTTGCGTTTGGTGCCGTCGTCCCGATGCCGACGTTACCGGTGGATTGCGATATCCAAACCGCAGGAGATGGTCCAACATTAGTCCCGCCCAATATAGTCGCATATCCTCCTTTTATCCAAACATAGTCAGGAGCTGTAATACCTAAATCATTTGCACCCGCACCTATTGCAGTTTGTGCATCAATAAGACCACCCGTGTCAAAACTAATGTTTCCTCCCGCTATAGTTAATTTTTGACCCGGCGCAGTTGTCCCTATGCCAACATTTCCAGGAAAAGAATAATTTCCTCCTCCTGTATTTGCTCCAAATTGACCTGAAGAGACATTGGCTGCATTGATTGTTCCTAAAAATGAATTGGCTGTAACATTCCCAACAACATGTAAAGATGTTTGTGGAGCGGTTGTACCAATTCCTAACCTCTTATTGGTATTGTCCCAGAAAAGATTATTATCACCTCCTACTGATGTTGAACCCGTCCAGAATGTTACTTGACCAGAAGAACCAGAACCAGCAATTCCTCCTCCAGGCCAAACAGAACGACAATCACTTCCTATACAAAGCCTTGTTCCGGAGATATCTCCATTAACTTGAAAATTATAAACAGGATTAGTTGTCCCTAGACCAACATTTGAACCCGAAACAAACAAAGGAGATGGAGCAAGAGTATATTGAGAAGTTGAAGCCATAGGAATTCTTCCTGCTTCCCAGGTTCCAGGCCAAACAATATAACCAGTTAAAGGAAGACAAACCTGCGCTTCTGTTGATTTAAATAAGAAAAAATAGAATAAAGAGAAAAGTGTTAAAAGCGAAATACCAACGATTATTTTCTTATTTAAAATTTGTTCTTCCATTTTGTTTAGCTTAATTATAAGACAAAATTATTAAATGTCAAGATTAGTTTTCCACAACAAATAGTGATGGGTGGTGAGTGGTGAGAGGTGGGAAGTAAAGTTTTATTAAAATCCAATTTCTCAGTTCCCATCACCCACATCTCATCTCTATTTTTGAAGCACGGGCGGGAATAAAAATCTAAAATTGAAATTCTAAACTCTAAAATTTTTCTCAATTTTAGATTTTAGATTTTAGATTTTAGATTATTTTTGAGGCACGGGCGGGATTCGAACCCGCGTGGAGCGGTTTTGCAGACCGCTGCGTTACCTCTCCGCCACCGTGCCAAAAAAATCTAAAATCTAAAATTATTATACAATCTTTTTTGTTTTTTAGGGAAAATGTCGATAAATATCTTTTCGATGCTTTACTCTTATAAAGATTATCTTGCTATTTTCTTTTTTAAATCCTATGCGATAATCTTTTAATTTTATTCTATAGAAATTTTTAAAACCTTTGATTGGTTTAATATTTAAATGACCAAACTCTTTTAAATCTTTAGCCTGAGGGGCAATTTCAAAACAAATTTTCTTTACTTCTAATTTAATTTCTTTAGGCAGTTGTTTAAAATCTTTAATAAAAGTTGGCTTAAAAAATACTTCCATTAACGAAGAAGTCTTTTTGCTTTCTTTAGAGGAATGTTTATTTCTTTTTCTGCCAATTTCATTAAATAACCAAAATATCTATCTTCAATTAATTCTATCAGCTCATCTAAAATAGACGCTTTTACTTTTAACTCTTCGTCTCCTAGTCTATGATTTTTTTTCTCAATTACTTTAATCATAAAATAATTATACCATAAGTTTAGGAATTAGAAATTAGGATTTATAAATTTTTATAAATAACCAATTTCTTTCAAAAAATCTCGATACTCCCATTCCCATAGGCCTTTGCAATGAAGAAAACCTCGAAAGTCTTCTTCGTGATTTTCAAATTCTCTTAATTCCCATTCGCCAATTATTTCTCCGAATTTATGCTCACAATTTTGATCACCCTGTTCAATTTTGTCTCCCATTTTTCTCAATTTAAGCACCGCCCCACATTTTTCACAAATTCTTTTTTGATTCAACCTTAACACGTATCTTTTTTCAATTTCTCTTGGCAAAATAATTTTTTGATTGCCATAACCCAAAAGCCAGGGTTCTTCATTTAAAGCATAGAAATAAGCAGCTGTTTGAAGACGATAATCATCATAAATTGTTTGCGAAGTTTTAATATCAATTAAAGCAAATTTACCGTCAATTTCTCCTATGGCATCAAAAGTGCCAACATAACGATGATCGGGGTGTTTAACCTTCTTTTCAATCCATTCGTATTTAGAAAAAAACGAGTGATTTTTTAAAAAATCTTCAAAAGCACTTTTAAAACCTAAATAATCCTCAGGAACAACTACCGGTCGATGGCTAATAAAACCTTCAATAATCTCGTGAACAATTTTTCCTTCACTGGCTGCTTTTTGTTTTTGTAAATTGGCCGAAGCAAAATTTTCTGCTTGAGCATAAAAATAATATAAACCCGGTTTGCTTTTGACATCACAAATTTTTGTTACTCTCGGATACCACTGATTTTCAATAATATATCCCTGATCTTTTTTAAATTCTTCAATGTTTTGGTATTTCATGACGCGAACCTACGCGGACTAAGGCGGACCCTACATTAATTATGCACTAAAAGTTCGATATACCATAAAATAAATTAAGCTTTATAATTAATATTATAACACTAATGCAGACAAAAAGCTAAATTCTGCGTAATATAATGAAAATTGTTCTTCACCCAAATAAAATTTTGAAAGAAAAGACTGAAAAAGTTGAAAAAATTGATAAAGAAATCAAGGAATTGGTTAAAGAAATGAAAAAAATAATGATTCAACAAAAGGGCGTGGGACTGGCTGCTAATCAAATCGGAAAAAATTTATCTATTTTTGTTGCTTATGATAATAAAAAATTTTATACTTTTATTAATCCTGAAATTGTGAAATTTTTTGGCAAAGAGAAAATTATGGAAGAAGGGTGTTTGAGTGTGCCAAATGTCTGGGGGCAAATAAAAAGATATGAAGGGGTGATGATAAGTTATCAAGATTTGTTTGGTAAAAGAAAAAAATTAAAAGCAAGGGGACTTTTAGCACAGATTATTCAACATGAAATTGATCATTTAAATGGAGTGTTGTTTATTGATAAAGCAATTGAGGTGATGCGAACAGACGCTGACAATTAACGTGCCTCGCCCCACGCCTACCGGCAACGGCAAGTTTTGTTCCAGCGACAAAACTTGCCTCGTCATCCTCGGTTCGCCACCCAGCACTTATACAAAACATAGTGCTGGGACCAAGCTGGCGAACCTGCGGGCGTGCCGTACGGCGTGATGGCTCGGCTTTAAATAAAACCTCTGCGCCGTAGAGCACGTCTCGGAGGCTCGCCAAGCTTGGTCTTTGCCAATCTGCCTTTAGGCAGAGGCAAAGTTGGCGAGCCGAGAGCCGAGGCACCAACTTGCCGCTGGAGCAAGTTGAGTGCCGGTGCTCGTAGGCGCATGAGGTTCGAAATTAAAACAATGAAAACATTACCAATTATATTTTTTGGTTCGAGTGAGTTTTCTGTTTATGTTTTAAAAGAATTTTTGAAAGAATATAAGCCTGTTTTAGTTTTAACCTTAAAAGGAAAGCCAAAAGGAAGGGGCTTGAAGCTGCAACCTAATATAGTTTTTGAATTTTGTTTAAAGGAAAAATTGAATGTGATTGAACTTGAAGATTGGGATAATTTTAAAAATTCTTTAAATTTAATCAAGCCAACCGTTGGAGTAATTGCTGGTTTTGGGAAAATTATTCCGAAAGAAATTATTGATTCTTTTCCTAAGGGAATTTTAAATGTTCATCCTTCCATTCTTCCAAAATATCGTGGTCCCAATCCAATTAGAGAAGTTATTTTAGATGGAGAAAAAGAAACTGGAGTGACGATATTTTTGATTGATGAATTAGTAGATCATGGACCGATGCTGAAGCAAGAAAAAATTGAGCTTTCGGGCAATGAAACTTATTTAGAATTAGAAGAAAAATTAGGAAAATTAGGAGGAAAAGTTTTAAGAGAAATTATTATTGATTATTTAGATGGGAAAATAAAAACAATTCCTCAAGATGAAAAAATGGCAACATATACTAAAAAAATTTCTAAAGAAGATGGTTTTTTAAGTTTTGATGAAAGTTATGAAATTTGGCAAAGGAAAATTAGAGCACTCAATCCTTGGCCTTCTACTTATATTTATCTTAACACACGAATGGCAACGAATGAAGAACAAATAGCAACGAATAAAATGTTAAAAATTTTGAATATTGAGAAATTAGATGAAAAAAGTTTGCCAAAAGAGATATTAAAGAAAAATGTAGGAGAATTTTTTGAAATGAGAAATGATTTAGGTTTAAGATTAAAAGATTCTTTTGTAATTTTACAAGAAGTTCAACTTGAAGGAAGAAAGAAAATGTCAGGAAGAGAATTTTTAAATGGTTTTAGGAAAATTCTTAATATAAAGTAGCTTTTCCTGGGCCAACTTCATAAAGACAATCTACGGATGCAGAAGCACAAGTATTTCTATTGCCTCCGTCATTTGCCATTGCTGGCGCATCTCCTTCTAGCTTTGCTGCATATTCATAATTGAAATTCGTATCACAAGTAAATGAATAAACAAAAACTACAGATTGACCATTAGCGGCTGTTCCTGATATACCATTTCTTGGATCCAAAGGAAGACTACCAAGACCAACAATCGTGGAAGCTTGAAAATTCAAAGGAACCCAACCATTACCATTAGCAGCTGTTGAATTTGTCCCTGTAGCTCCGTAAGGACCTGTGGTTATAGATGGCCAACCAGTAGGAAATGTACTGGTATTAGCAGTGGAAGTACTGAAGAAAAAATTTCCAGGACCAGTACTACTACAATATCCTCTTGCTGGCCATTGCAAATTTGCGCCAGTTCCTATATCAGCTATATAAGCATCAGTAGCAGCAGCAAGATTTCTTAAATCTCCTTTTCTTTGAGTATCACGACCACGAGTCATAATCGCTCCTGGATTAATTACCGCTATTAAAACTGCGGCTAAAATAGCTATTAAAGCTAAAACTATTAAAAGCTCAACTAAAGTGAATCCTTTTTCTTTCATTTTTTAAAAAAGCTTATAACGACCTTAATATTATAATTATTATAAAGTTAAAAAAAAAATTTGTCAAGTTTTAAAATGTGGAAAACTATTTTTATCACTGGGCCGACAGCTTCAGGAAAATCAGATTTAGCTATATATTTAGCTAAAAAATTTAATGGAGAAATAATTAATGCTGACTCAAGGCAGGTGTACAAATATTTGGATGTTGGTAGTGGAAAAGTTTCTAAAAAAGAGATGAATGAAGTTCCTCATCATCTTCTAAGTATTGCTCATCCAAAAAGAAATTATTCTTTGGGAAGATGGCTAAGGGACGTACATAAGGCTGTAAGAAAAATTATTAAAAAAGGTAAGGTGCTAATTTTTTGTGGAGGAACAATTTTGTATTTAAGAGCAATTAAAGAAGGTTGGGTTTTACCTGAAGTGAAACCAAATTATAAATTAAGAAAAGAGCTAGAAAAGAAAACTAATGAAGAGCTTTATAAAGAAATAAAAAAACTTGATCCTCAAAGAGCAAAAAATTTAGATCCAAGAAATAAAAGAAGATTAATAAGAGCCTTGGAAATAATTTATACTTTAGGAAAGGTGCCAAAAATTAAAAAAGAACCAAAATATGAAGTTTTGATAATTGCTCCAAAAATTGATAAAGAAAAATTATTTAAAAAAATTAAAAGAAGGCTTTTAAAAAGGGTGCCAGGGATTATTAGAGAAATTAAAAAATTAAGAAAAATTGGTCTTTCTTATAAAAGAATAATTAGTTTTGGTTTAGAATATAAGTGGTTTGGATTATATGTTTTGCAAAATGAACCACCGCGCCTACGAGATTTTATAAATTTATGCCACAAAGACATTCTAAGATTTGCTAAAAGACAAATAAGGGAGCTAAGAAAGATTGAAGGGGTAGTTTATGTAAAAAATAAGAAATCCGCAGTAAGGGTTGTGGAAAACTTTTTGAAAAAATAATTTATAATTAAAGAGAGATGAGAGTTTTAATGATTGGTTGGGAGTTGCCACCATTTAACAGCGGTGGTTTAGGTGTGGCTTGCTTTCATTTGGCTAAAGAATTGAATAAAAAAATAGATTTAACATTTACTTTACCTCAAAAACTTCCCATAAATTCAGTTCCTTTTAAAGTTATTTTTGCTTCTGATTTTATCAAAAAATTTTCCGGTTATTTAGAAAAAAGATATTTTATTGACCCTAAGCTTTATGATTTAGTTTTTTCTTATGGATTAAGGATTTTGGCTGTTTATAATGAAAAGCCTGATATTTTACATGGCCATGATTGGTTTTCTGGCCCAGCAGTCAATTTTTTAAAAGAATATTTTAATGTGCCTTCATTTATTCATATTCATTCAACAGAAATTGAAAGAACAGGCAACAATCCCCATCCTATCATTTTTCAAATTGAAAAAGAATATTTTGCTAAAGCAGATTATCTTTTACCTGTCAGTGATTTAACTAAAGAAGTTTTAATTAAAATTTATCATCTGCCCGAAGAAAAAATTTTTGTTTTGCCTAATGGTTTTGAATGGTTAAAAAATAATACTGAGCTTTCCATTTATTTATTAAATTTAAAAAAAGAGGGTTGGCAAATTGTTTTGTTTGTTGGTAGATTAACTTTACAGAAAGGACCTGACTATCTTTTAAGGGCTATTCCTTTAGTTAAAAAATTTTTACCGCAAACAAAATTTGTCTTTGTTGGTTCTGGTGATATGTTTCCCGGTCTTATAAAATTAAGTTATGAACTTGGGGTCCAAGATAATGTTATCTTTACTAATTTTTTAAGAGAAGAAAAACTTTATGGTATTTATTCTTTAGCTGATTTGTTAGTTGTTCCTTCTGTAGCTGATCCTTTTGGTCTCGTTCCTTTAGAAGGTTTAAATTATGATATTCCGGTGATTGTTTCTAAAACAACCGGCGTTGGTTATTATTTAAATAATATGATGAGATTCGATTTTTGGGATATAAGGGAAATGACTAATAAAATTATTGGTATTTTAAAATATCAAAAAATGAAGAATTTATATTTATTTAATTCGAAAATTGAGGCTCAACAAAAATTTTGTTGGTCAAAAACAGCGGATAAATTAATTAACTTATACCAAAAATGCCTTCAATAGTTTTTTATTTTAAAATTCATCAGCCAGAAAGATTAAGACATTATACAGTTTTTGATATTGGCGAAAATCAAAATTATTTTGATGAGGAAAGAAATAAATTTTATTTGGATAGAATAGTAAGAAAATGCTACTTCCCCACCCTTAATTTAATCCATCATCTTATTCAAAAAACAAATGGAAAATTTAAAGTTAGTTTTGGAGCTACAGGAATTTTGTTTGATCAATTAAAAAAATGGCATCCTGAAATTATTGAGCTTTTTCAAAAATTAAATCAGACAGGTTGCGTTGAGTTTGTTGGCGAGACTTATTATCATTCTTTATCTTCTCTTTATTCAATCAAAGATTTTCAAGAGCAAGTTCTTTTACATAAAAATTTAATTAAAAAATTATTTAATCAAGAAGTAAAAGTTTTTGCTAATACAGAACTTATTTATTTTGATGATTTAACTCAAATTGTAAAAAATTTGGGCTTTCAAGCAATTTTAACCGAAGGAGTTCCTTGGATACTTGAATGGCGTTCTTCAAATTTTATTTATGAAGATCCAGAAAAAAATTTAAAAATTCTTTTAAGAAATTATAAACTTTCTGATGATGTTAGTTTTCGTTTTTCAGCCAGATGGTGGGAAGAATGGCCACTGACTGCAGATAAATTTGCAACTTGGCTTGAGGCTCATAATGGCAATGGTGAAGTTATTAATTTATTTATGGATTTTGAAACTTTTGGTGAGCATCAATGGGAAGAAACAGGCATTTTTGAATTTTTAAAAGCTTTGCCTTTTGAAGTTTTAAAAGGAAAAGATTTGGAATTTGCTTTGCCAAGTGAAGTTATTGAAAAATATCCAGCCAGAGGAATTTTTTCTTCAAAAAAGCCAATAACTTGGGCTGATACTGAAAGAGATTTAACGGCTTGGTTAGGAAATGAAATGCAAAAAGAATGCTCGGAAATTTTATATTCTTTAGAAAGAGATGTTCCTTTTTATTTGAAAGAAGTTTGGAGAAAATTACAGACTGCAGATCATTTTTATTATATGTGCACTAAATGGTTTGCCGATGGTGATGTTCATAAATATTTTAATCCTTATGACAATCCTTATGATGCTTATTTAAATTTCCGCAATGCTTTAGAAGATTTTAAATTAAGAATAAAACCTAATGTCAAAATATATCTTCGAAATTAGCTGGGAGATTGCTAATAAAGTTGGTGGCATTTACACGGTTTTAAGCAGTAAAGCAAAGTATCTTAAGGATTTTTATGGAAAAAATTATTTTGTGATTGGACCTTATTTAGGAGCCAAAAGTCAAGGTGATTTTAGAATTTTGCAAGTTCCAAAAGAATTCGAAGAGATAATAGATAATTTGCAAAAACAAGGCATTATTGTTTATTATGGAGAATGGCTAGTTGAAGGTTATCCACACGGCTTTTTAATTGATTTTCAAAAATTTTTACATGAAATTAATTCTGTTAAATATGAGCTTTGGCAAAAATTTGCTATCGATAGTTTAAGAACAGGCAGAGATTATGATGAACCCGTGGCTTGGTCAAAAGCAGTCAGTTTGTTTATTAAAGAATTAGCGAAGAAAGGTGAATTTCAAAATTCTATTTTTCATTTTCATGAATGGTTAGCTGGAGCTAGTCTTTTATTGGCTAATGAAATCAAACAAAAGAAAATTTTTACTACCCATGCGACAATTTTAGGAAGAACCTTGGCAGGCGCAGGCATTAATTTTTGGAGCGAAATTTCAATGCTCGATCCTTTAAAGTTGGCCTACGATTTTCATATTGAAGCAAAATATTTAATTGAAAAAAATTCAGCTAAATTTGCTGATATTTTAACAACTATAAGTACGATTACTGCTTTTGAAGTTGAATGCTTTTTAAAAAGAAAAGTTGATGCGATTTTGCCTAACGGTATTGATTTAAGCAAGTTCCCTACTTTTGAAGAAATAGCTACTAGACACAGAAAAAATAGAGATTTAATTTTAAATTTTATTCTTTATTTCTTTTCTCCTTATTTTCAAAAATCTTGTCCAATTAAAAATTCTTTAATTTTCTTTTTAAGCGGTAGAAAGGAGATTAAAAATAAAGGTTTTGATATTGCTCTTTTAGCTTTAGGAAAATTAAATCAGCTCTTAAAAGAAAAAAATCTCAATCTCAATATTTATGTTTTTGTTTTTGTTCCTGATGAAATTATTGATGTCAATCATAGTATTTTAGAAAATTTAATTACTTATAAAGGTTTGGAAAATTATTTGGATGAATTAAGTGAGGAAATTCGTTCTCGACTTTTACATAGCTTAATTCATCAAAGACCAATTGCTGGCGAAAAGCTTTTCGATCAAGAAGAATTTTTAGAAATCCAAAAAATTTTAGGCAAAATAAAAAAAGAAAAAGAAATTCCTCTCTCAACCCATCTTGTAAATGAAAATAATGAATTTTTACAACTTTTTCATCGAGCAGGACTTTTAAATAAAGAAGAAGATAAAGTTAAAGTTATTTTTTATCCTATTTATCTTTCTTCAACCGATGGCTTTTTGAATTTAAATTATTATGATGCTATTAATGGTTCTCATTTAGGAATTTTTCCTTCATTTTATGAGCCTTGGGGCTATACACCGTTGGAAACTTTGGCTGCTGGAGTTATGGCTATAACTACAGATTTAACTGGTTTTGCTAGCTATATCGAAGAAAATAAATTATTAACAAAAGAAACTCCAGGACTTTGGATTTTAAAAAGAAGAAATAAAACTGATGAAGAAGTGATTCAAGAGCTTACTGAAACATTCTTTAAGATTGCGACGATGGAAAGGGCTGAAAGGATTCAAAATAAATATGAGGCAAGAAGATTGGCAAGTCATTTTGATTGGCGAGAGTTAGTGAAAAATTATATAAAGTTATATGAAAGTTAAATATTATGAAGTAGATTTGGAAGGAGAAAGTAAGTCTGATGTTATTTTTTTAAAGAATGGGAATTTGTGGTTTTTTCTTTCGCAGAAAAATAAAAGTAGATATTTTGGCGGTTTTATTTTTTATTATAATCAGGCTTTAAGATTTTTGGATGATATTGATTTTAAAGATGAAATTTATGAAATTAATATTTTAAGTCCCTCTGAAGTAATCATTTATTTTAAAAATAACCAAGCTTATCTTAATTTGACACGAGATTCTTTAGAAATTACTTTTTCTTCTTACCAAGAAATCAAACTTACTTTTGACATTAAGGCTATTTTTGACAATGATCCTTTTAAAAGAAAAATTAAAATAGAAAAAATTTCTTCAGTTTCTTTTTTAATAGAAGAATTTTTTGAAGGACAGGGCTTTATTAAACTTTTAATTGAAGCTGATTCACCTTTAAATTTTCAAGAAGTTTGGAAAGAAAAATTTTTTGATTTTGATTTTCAAAGAAATTCTCCTCCTTTTAACTGGTATATTTTTGATAGCATTTATGGAAAAATAAGGGAGATGAGGATAAGGATTGTTTTTCCTGATATGAATAAAACCACGCGGATAAGCGCAGATAAGAATACGCAGATAGACGCGGATAATAAAATCAGCGTTAATCCACGCAGTGATTATCCGCGTAAATCCGCATTTATATTATTAATTAATTTTCTTCTCTCTCGTCTAAATTCCCTAATTTTAGATAATTATCTTCCTGCTGGTTTTTCTTGGTTTTATGAAAACTGGTATCGAGATGAGCTTTTAAATATGTTCTTATTAACGCGGACCTACGTGGACTATACGCACCTGCCTGCCGGCAAGGCAGGGACTAACGCGGACAGTAATTTAAGTCTGCGTGAGTCTACGTCTGAAGAAAGGATTAAATTTTATCTTTACAATTTAGAAAATATTTGGTATAAAAATAAATCAGATGGATTTTTAGCTGCTGACACATATTTGCTTTTTCTTTTAAACTTACCTCAAGATCTCTTTTTAGTTCATTTTAATTTGTTAGAAAACTACCTTCAAAAATGGCAAGAAAAATTTGATCTAGATAATTTGCCTCCTTATTCGACCTGGATGGACACTTTAGAAAGAAAAAATGCTTTAGAAATTGATGTTTTATATTTGAAAGCTTTAAGAAGATTTGCCAAAATTAATAAAGATTATATTCCCCTAGCTAATAATTTAAAAGAAAGAATTATTAAAAAAATAAAAGAAAATCCAATTGATGTCAATTTGGTTTTTGCTTTTTTATTTTTAGAAGATATTTTTACTCTCGATGAATGGAGAAATTTTTTTGAAAAACTTTTGAAAGAAAATTATCTTTCATGGGGAGGTTTAGCTACTTTGCCTTTAAATGATCCAAAATTTTTAGATGAAGATAATGGAGAAAAAGCTAATGCTTATCATCAGGGAGATTCCTGGTATTTTCTTAATAATTTATTAGCTTATTCCTTGGCAAAAATTGATTTTAAAAAATTCAAAAATTTTATTCAAAAGATTATTGAAAGTAGTTTTTTTGATTTATTTTTTGATGGAGCCTTGGGATGGTCAAGTGAAATTAGTAGTGCTAAAGAAAGAAGAAGCGAGGGGTCTTTGGTTCAAACTTGGTCAATAGCAAGCTTAGTCTTTTTACTGTCCTTTCTCCAAAATATTAATATCTCTTTGGAATCTTTCAGCAATAGCCATAACATCATCACCATAAAATCTTAAAGAAGGATTATTCCAGTTTGAACCAGCAAAATAAATCATAGCTGATTTCCATTCGTCTTGATATTTTCTTGAATTAGCTCCTGAGTCAGCTAATTTTATAGCTGCAGCTACAAAAGCATCTAAATTGTTCCAGGGAGAAGGCGGCTTGTTGCCTGTTATTTTTGAAACTTTATCTCTATAAGCCATCCATGTTGAAGGAATAAATTGTGCTGGTCCCATAGCTCCTCCCCAGCCATACCAAGGTTTGCAGGAAACTGGCATTCGATTAGGATCAAGACCTAATTCACTAACAATTTTTTCAAAAATTGGCCATTCGCTTGGTTTCATAGCATCTTTATAATGGCAAGTACCAACGTTTTGGCCTAATCTTGATTCATAATGTAAAATAGCCAATAAAAATGCTGGTCTTATATTAGTATATTTTTCGGCAATTTTAGCCAAATTATAAGCTTCACCAAAGGTAATTGGTCCAGCGCCACCTGCTAAACGATAAATTTGTTCTCTAATCTGGGCAGCAGTTTTTTCTGATTCTTCTAAAAGTTGTTTGTATTGAGATTCTTGTTTATTTGCTTGAGCCAATAAATTTTGTTTTTCTTTTTTAAGATCCTGAAGCTCGGCATATTTTATTTTCTGTAAAGATAAAAGATCACTTTGTTCCTGAAGTTCGTTTTCTAATTTTATTTTTTGTTGATTTAATTTTTGATTTAAATCTTTGAGATTATCAATTTCGGTATTAATTTGTTCTTGAAGTTTTTGAAGATAAAAGAAATTATTAAAATAGTCTGAAAGTTGGGTTGAGGCTAAAAAAACTTCAACGACACTTCTTTGCCTTAATTGATAATAATATCTGAGGGCTGCGGTTAAAATTTCCTTGGAACGATCAATTTTTTCTTCAGTAATTTGAATTGATCTTTTTGTTTCGGTAATTTTTTGATTCAATCTTTTAATACTTAAATCAATAGCTTTTATTTCTAACTCAACTTTTTTAATATTTGATTCGACAATTTTAAGATCATTTTGAATTGATCTTTTTTGCTTTTGAATATTAGTGATTGTTTTTTTATATTCTTCAATTTGTTTTAAAACTTTCTGAAGCTCAGATTCTAATGATTCTTTCTTTTTTTGTGTTTCAGGATCTAGAGCCTTAGAAACAGGTAAATTAAGAGGAGCAGCAACAACATTAAAACTTAAAATAAAAATAAAAAGAAAAGAGACGATTTGAAATATTGAATTTAATTTAAAAGAATCAAAAAATGGCTTTTCAACTCGCCTAGCCGCGAGGCTGGTCTTTCTTTGACTTCTTTGAAAAATTTCTTGATAATTTTTAATTTTTATATCTTCAATTTTAGGCATTGGTTGGTGTTTCTGATGGTATTTCAGCTTCAGCCTCTTCAGCAATAACAGTCACTACCGGAAGATCTTTATCTAATAAAACTTTAATTTTTGGCGGTGTTTTTAAATCTTTAACATAAAGGGATTGACCAATTTCCTCTAATTGAGAAAGATCAACTTCAATTCTTTCGGGTATATCTTGAGGCAAAGCAGAAATTTCTAATTCTTTTAAATTAAAATTTAAAACACCTCCCTTTAAAAGAGCTGGCGCTGAACCAACAAACTCTAAAGGAACTTTGGTTTCAATTTCTTCTTCAAGGGATGGAACATAGATATCAAAATGAATTGGCTTATGGGTTATAGGATGAAATTGGACTTCTCTTAAAATTCCTTGATACTTTTTACCTTCAAATTCAACTTCAAAAAGACCTCCCTCATGTTCTTTGACTAAAGAAAGAAATTCTTTAGCTTCAGCATAAATTGGCAAAGATTCAATATTTGGCCCATAAATCACTCCCGGAATTTTCCCCTCCTTTCTATAACTCTCTGCCTTTTTATTTTTTTCTCTTGGAAAAATTTTTAACATTTTGTGAATTAGGATTTTGCCCTGAACCAGAGTCCTATACCAGAGCAAAGCTCGGTATAGGATCCCGAACCGAACTTAGTTCTGGTTCGGGACATAGCACGGTTCAGGGTACCCTGTGCCGAACTTTGTTCTGGTACAGGATGACTTTCGCCTTTTAAATTGCTTGCACTGAACTGTGCCTTGCTCTAGTTCAGTGCCCCCAGGAGGACTCGAACCTCCAACCACCGGCTTAAAAGGCCGTTGCTCTACCAATTGAGCTATGGGGGCAAAGAAAATTTAAAATCTAAATTCTAAAATCTAAAATTATTATAACATAGATTTAGAAAAAATCTATAATTGATTTTTGATTTTTTCGAAAAGGGTGAATGATTGATTGAGATTTATTTCGGAAATTTCAAAATTTTCTTTTTCTAAAAAATCTTTCACTTTTAAATATTCATCATAACTAGAAAAAGTAATAAAAGAAACATCTTGGAAATCTAAAATTATTTTTTTTTCTTTTCGTCTTAAAATATAATTTCTCAGATCTAAAATCTGATCTCTGGTAATCAATTTTTCTCCTAAAATTTCTTTAACTTTTATTTCCATTTTTCTATTAAATTATAAAATATCGCTTAAATTTTTTGATGTTAAAGGAAAAGATAAAATAACACCTGTTCCTGGAAAATAAAAATCTAAAAAATCTACTTTTTCTTGATTATCAATGACTCCATAGGCTTCTCCTGAAAAAACACACATCTTACCATTAATATTTTTGATAATTTTTTTAATTGTCCTTAAACCATAACCCCTTTCCTCAATTGACTTTGCTGAAATACCTTCTAATGCTTTTTCAATTGCCTCTTTATAATCTTTAACCTTTATGCCTGCTTCTTTGTATCTATTAAAAATAGTAATTCCATTATCAAAAACTCCAAGATGAATATCTTTATCTTTTTCTAAATCTAAATAAACATCAAAAGAGTGGGCGTGCTCCTTAATATTATCGTAAAGTTCACCGGCAATGAAGGAAATTAAATTTTTAATATGAAAAGGGAAATCATATTTCTCAATAAATTTGTCAAAATCTAAATTAAAACTTGAAATATTAGTAATCAGAAAATTATCCTCAATAAATTTCGGCGAGACTTCTATTAAATATTTTTCTCTAATTTTTAGATTAAATAAAAATTTAAGCAAAATTAAAGTAAGTTTATCTAAATCTTCAGGAAGCTTAATAGAAATTTTTTCATTCCTTCTACTTTGGTTTATTTTTACAAGAACATCTTTAACTAAATCGAGGTTCATCAAATTAATTTTATCATTTCCGTTTATTTCACTACAATTTCTCCTTTCCAAGAAGGATTTAAATGATCATGATAATACCATTCACCAATTTCATTAAAAACAAAACTCCATTTTTCTCCTTGATTAAGTCCATGGCAGGCATCGAAAATTTTATCTTGTTCTGGAGTGCCACATTTTTTAATACTTGAACCTGGATAAACCTCATGAGTTGGATGAACTGCTGAAGCTGGCCAAGAAGGATTAGACTGTTCATTAATCCAAGTAACTTTTGTTCCTTTAGAAATTTCTACTTCTTTTGGCTCAAAACCATTAGTTGTTATTTTAATAATTACTTCTGATGTTGGTGTTGTTTCTGTTGTTGACGTTGGTGTTGTTGGAACTTCAAAAACCGGTGGTGTTGGAGGTTGTGGCAATTCTGGAACTAAAGTTGGTGCTCTAAATTTTGTAAAAAAATAATAACCAAAACCGGCTAAAACAAGAATAGCCAAAACAATAATGACTAAATTTTTGTTCATTTTTTAATAAAAGTTTGCTTTCGACTTTTATAAATATTTTAATAAATTTTCTTCAATTTTGTTCCAATTAACAACGTGCCACCAAGCTTCAATGTATTCAGCGCGTCTATTTTGATATTTTAAATAATAAGCATGTTCCCAAACATCAAGCCCCATAATAGGAATATCTCCATTTATCAAGGGATTATCTTGATTTAACAGTGAATAAACTTTTAATTTTTTATCAGAAGTTATAACCAGCCAAGCCCAACCAGAACCAAAATGTTTAATTGCTGTTTCTGAAAACAATTTTTTAAATTCTTCAAAGCTTCTAAAGTTTTTTTCAATTTCTTCTTTTAATTTTCCTTTTGGTTCACCTCCACTATTGGGTCTCATTATTTCCCAAAACAAAGTATGATTATAGTGTCCTCCGCCATTGTTTCTTACTGCAGTTCTTATTTCTTCAGGAAGCTGATTCAAATTTTTTAATATTTCTTCAAGTTCTAAATTATGAAACTCTGAATATTTTTCTAAAGCAGAATTTAAATTGTTAATATAAGCTTGATGATGCTTAGTATGATGAATTTCCATTGTCATCTTATCAATATAAGGCTCTAAAGCATCATAAGAATAAGGAAGTTGTGGTAAAGAATAGGGGTATTTCATGGCCACGGATAAATGCAGATTTTAACGCGGATTTACGCGGATAAATTTTTTATTATTGCTTCCCGGATAACTACCAGGTACTTTACCCGGATGTTTACCGGATTATATCAGGTCATAATCCGGGTGGTTTGTCCGGTTTTAAATCCGGGTAAATTGCTATCAGCGTTAATCCGCGTTATGATCCGCGTTAATCGGCGGAGTTAATTTTTACGACCTTAATTTTTCCATATAAAATTTTAACTCTTCGAATAAATTTTTCAAAAATTCTTTGTAATTTTCTTTTTCATCTTCAAAATTTCTTACATTAGAAAAATAAACAGTATTTCTAAGCGGAATCATCATAAATTCAATTAAAACAAGTCTTAAACTTTCGACCATTCTAGCACCACCAAGTTTTCCAGAACTAACTCCACAAATACCAACTGGTTTATGATTAAATTCTTCATAAAATTCATCAAGAAAAAGTTTAAGTTCTCCTGGAAAAGAATGATTATATTCTGGAGAGACAATAACAAAGCCCTGAGAATTTTTTAAAATTTCTGAAAGTTTGCTTCTTTTTTCTTCGCTCATACCACCAGTGTAAGGTTTATCAAGCCAATCTTTAACTTTAATAAAATTAATTTCAAAACCAAAATTTTTTGCGGATTCAAAAACAAAATTAGCAACTTTTTCAGAATTGGCTCCTTCCCTTCCTGTTCCAAAAATAATTGAAACTGAATAAGCCATTTCTTGATTATACCACAACTTTTATGTTATAATTATAAAAAATTAAAAATTAGAATTTACCCTGAACCAGAGCGAAGCACGGTTCAGGGTAACCCCGCACCGTACTATGTCCCGAACCAGAACAAAGTACGGTTCGGGATCCTATACCGAGTTTTACTCTGGTATAGGATTCTTGTTCGGGGTTAGATTTCTTGCCCCCGTAGCTCAAATGGAAGAGCAGTTCCCTTCTAAGGAAAAGGTTGGAGGTTCGAATCCTCCCGGGGGCGCACGGGCAGGTAGTTCAGTGGTAGAACGCCGTCCTGATAAGACGGAGGTCGTAGGTTCGATCCCTACCCTGCCCACAAATAATAGAGATGAGAGGTTAGAGATGGGCAGTGAGAGAAAAAGTTGAATTTGCCGTGGTAGCTCAGTGGTAGAGCGGCAGCCTGAAGAGCTGCGCGTCGGGGGTTCGATTCCCTCCCACGGCACAAATGAAAAAAGAAAAAATTAAACTCATTTATGGCATAGGCAACGAAGATAAAAGATTTTTAAATACCAAACATAATCTTGGCAAAGAAATAATTAAATATTATTTTTCAAAGCCAACAGAGCTAAATTTTTCTATTTTTGAAAAATTTAATAATTTAATTTTAGCCACTAATCGTGGCTATATGAATGAATCTGGCAAAGGCATAAAAGAACTTCAAGAAAAATTCAAACTTAAACCAGAAAATATTTTAGTTATTCATGATGATGCTGATTTAAATTTCCCATTATTTAAGACAAGTTTTTCTGCTAGTTCAGCTGGCCATAAAGGAGTTGAATCAATTATTAAAAATTTAAAAACAAAAAATTTTTGGAGGTTAAGAATTGGCATTCAAGGAAAGAAAAGAATATCTGCTGAAGAAATAGTTTTAAAAAAATTAAGTTCTCAAGAGAAAAATATTTTGGAAAAGATGAAGAAAAAATTTAAAATTATTTTAGAAAAATTTGAAGGAGGTTATTTGCCTAATGAATTAAATTTACCAAAGGATTTTTTTATGAATGAAAAACCTTGAAAAAATTTTAGAAAATTTAAAGAAAGAAGAAATTTTTCATCGTCTTTTTGAAGTAGAAATAAAAGAAATTGTCTTAGATAATCTTCCAGAAAAATATTCTGAATTTAAAAAGCAAAAATTAATTTTTGTCAATGATAAAATTTTAGGAAAATCAGCAATCTTTAATTTGTCAAGAAAGAAAAGACCTCAACCAAATATAGAAACCCAAATTCAAGAAAAAGATCCATTTTGTAATTATCAAACAGAAACTCCCGTTGATGAAATTGGTAGGTTAGAAAATGAATTCTCGGTCACAGCTAGTAATCTTTCCAAAATGGCCGATTATCATGGTTTAGTCATTTTCAAAAAACATAATTTTAGTGATCTTAATGAACAAAATTTTCTTTCAGCCATTAATTTAGCTCAAGGGTGGTTTGAAAAAATTCAAAACTTAGATAATGAAATTAAAACAAAAATTTTTATATGGAATTATCATTTTCGTTCCGGAGCTTCAATTTTACATCCCCATTTTCAACTTTTAGCTTATAAAAATTTTCCTTTACAAGTCATTGAGTTAAAAGAAAAATTAGAAAATTATCAAAAAAATTTCCAATCTCATTATTTTGAAGACTATTTTAATTTGATGACAAAAGTAAATTTAGCAAAAGAAAATGATGATTTAAAAGTTTGGGCTAGTTTGACACCAGAAAAAGAACGGGGGCTTAATTTTTATGGAGATTTATTTAAAGGAGAAAAATTTTTGTGGGAAATTTTACAAAAATTATTTCAAACAGGAACTCAAAGTTTTAATCTTTTTTATCTTTTAGATTTAAATTATGGATTTTTTGTTGATAGAGGTGAAACAAGTAAATTAAATTCTGATTTTGGAGCTTTGGAAATTTTTGGTATAAAAATTATCTCTTCAGATCCTGCTGAATTAGAAATTTTATTTCAATAAATCCTTACCGGCGTAAATTTTTCAGGCTTTTTTCTTGAAATCTCAATAGGCAAAAACAAAAAATAAACCACTAAACCAATAATAAAAACCAAAACAATAATTTTTATCATTTTACTCATTGTTAATATTTATATTTTACAGCCTAAACACCAAATATCAATATGTGTGACATACGATGTCGCACAAATTTCATTTTTAATAAAATTTACGATCGTAAAAATTGGTAGAAGTGGAAAAACACGAATTTATCTCGAATTGTTTCGAATTTTTCGCGAATTTTAATCCGCATTAATCCGTTTCAAATCAGCATAAATCCGCGATTTGGGATTTAGAAATTAGGATTTAGGATTTTTAGTTTTTATTCTTTCTTGATGCTGTTTTGTATTTAACAAGCCACATTTTTTATATTTTTTGCCTGAACCGCAAGGGCAAGGATCATTCCTGCCAATTTTAGGAGTTTCAATTTTTAATTCTAAATTCATAAAAATTTGTAAAATATTGATTCTTAAAATTTTATGGAAATCAACAAAAGCTTTGTAGCTTTCTTGTTTAAAAGCAACCAAAGGATCCCTTTGACCATAACCACGAAAACCAACTGATTGTTTTAGATCTTCTAAATAATGCAAATGTTCAATCCATAAATAATCATAAGTTCTTAAAATAATATTAGTTAAAATTTTTTTAAATTCTTCACCCAAATTTTCTTTAAAGAAATTGAATTTTTCATAAAATAACGCGGACACACGCTGATTCAAATTATTTTCTGCGTTAGTCTGCGTATAGTCTGCGTCAGTCTGCGTTGTTTTAAAAATAAACTTTATTACTTCCTCACTTTCTTCTTTTAAAAGATTTTCAAATTCTTGCTGAAAAAATTCTTCAACATCAATTTCTCCACCCTGCACCAGAGCAGAGCTCGATGCAGGGTAGCCCTGAACCGTGCTTTGCACTGGTTCATGGGCAAATAAAAATTTTCTTCTTTCTGAGTAAATTTTTTCTCTTTGGGCATTGATAACATCATCATATTCTAATAAATGCTTTCGAATATCAAAATTATAGCCCTCAACTTTTGTTTGTGCTTCCTCAATGACTTTACTTACAATTTGATGCTCAATAGGTTGATCTTCTGGAAAATTAAATCTTTCCACAATTTGTTTTATTTTCTCTCCTCCAAAAATTCTCAAAAGATCATCTTCTAAAGAAATAAAAAATTGAGTTTCTCCTGGATCACCTTGTCTGCCTGCTCTTCCCCTTAATTGATTATCAATTCTTCTTGCTTCGTGTCTTTCTGTGCCAATAACAAAAAGCCCTCCCAATTCTTTAACTTTTTTATATTCTTCTGGATCTTGGGGATTGCCTCCAAGTAAAATATCAACACCTCTTCCTGCCATATTAGTAGCAACAGTGATTTGCCCTAATTTACCAGCCTGAGCAATAATTTTTCCTTCTTCTTCATGATTTTTAGCATTCAAAACATTATGGGGTATGCCTTCTTTTTTTAACATTTCTGACAATTTTTCATTTTTTTCAATTGAAGTGGTGCCAACAAGAATAGGTCTTCCTATTTGATGAAGTTCTTTAATTTTTTCTACTAAGGCTTTCCATTTTGCTTCCTCAGTCACAAAAACTTTATCTGGATGATCAATTCTTATACAAGGTTTATTTGGAGGAATGACGACAACATCTAAATTATAAACAGCTAAAAATTCTTCTCTTGAAGTAAAAGCAGTTCCTGTCATTCCAGCTAATTTTTTATATTTACGAAAGAAATTTTGGATGGTAATTGTAGCTACAGTTTTCATTTCTGCTCTAATGGGCACTTTTTCTTTAGCTTCAATTGCTTGATGAAGGCCACCAGACCAACGACGTCCAAACATCAATCTTCCAGTAAATTCATCAACAATAATAACTTCATTATTTTTGACAACATAATCTTTATCTCGATGATATAAATAATTAGCATTTAAGGCTTGCTCCAAGTGATGGGTAGCTTTAATATCTAAAACTTCGTAAGGATTGTAACCCAAAATTTTTTCAATTTTATTTAATCCTTCTTCAGTTAGATAAACTTTCCTTTTCTTTTCATCAATGGTAAAATCAATATCTTTTTTTAAATTTTTAGCTAATTCATCATAAAAATAATAAATGTTGTATTCTTCAACTTCATAAGAGCCGATGATTAAAGGAGTTCTGGCTTCATCAATTAAAATGCTATCAGCTTCATCAATAATAGCATAATTTAATCCCTTAACCTGAACAATCTCATCTTTATCGTAAACTAAATTGTCTCTTAAATAATCAAAGCCAAATTCATGATTGGTGCCATACAAAATATCAGCTAAATAAGCTTCTTTTCTTTTAATTGGTCTTAAATATTCATGAAAAATTTGGAAAACTCCTAAAGTATCTCTTTTTTCGTCTAAATTTTCTTGAGTAAAACTTGGATCATAAATAAAAGCATTATCATGGATTAAACAAGCTGTTGTTAATCCTAATAAATAATAAATTTGCCCCATCCAAACAGTATCTCTTTGAGCTAAATAATCATTAACAGTGACAATATGAACTCCTTCTTCAGTTAAAGCATTTAAATAAGCAGCCAAAGTTGCAGTTAAAGTTTTTCCTTCTCCGGTCATCATTTCCACAACAAAACCTTTATGAAGGCCAATACCTCCTAAAATTTGCACATCAAAATGCCTTTGTTTTAAAGTTCTTTTTGCAGATTCTCTGACTAAAGCATAGGCTTCGGGCAAAAGATCATCTAAAGTCTCTCCTTTTTTTAATCTTTCTTTAAATTCAAAAGTTTTTTCTTTTAATTTCTCATCAGGAATTTTCTCAAATTCTTTTTCAAGAGAATTTATTTTCTCAACAATTGCCTGCCACTGTTGGAGATAATCTTTTGAAAAGAGAGAAAAAAATTTTTTAAACATTTATTTTTTCAATTTTCACTCGCCAAGTTATTTTTTTATAGCCTTTCTTTTTTCGATATCTTGTTTTTGGCTTATATTTCAAAACAACAACTTTATTTTTCTTTTCTTTGATTAATTTGCCAATCACAGAAACATTGTCCAATTTTGGTTTTCCCAAAAGAAAATTTTTCTCATCAGCATAAAGCAAAACATCTTTAAATTCAATCTTCTGAGGATCAACACCCTTAATTTTTTCAATCTCAATCTCTTTCCCTTCCTCAACCAAATATTGTTTCCCCCCAGTTTGAATAACAGCTATTTTCATAATAAAACAATTATAACATAAAAAATATTTTATAAAAGCTTCTGAAATCAAAAATGGTCTTTCTTGGTTTTAAACCAAAGTATACATCAGAAAAACCATATAATACTTGTGATGATTTTGGATCTTTAACATTTCCTGGAAGTTTCATTTTCCAAATCAGAATAAAAATTATAAGAATTTAAAATTCTCTTTATATAAATTAAAGGGGGTCTTTTAGACCCCCATTCCGTGCGGTTCGGAGTAAAATCGGTAGACGACCCCCCGCCTACCACCTCCTTTCTCTGAGAATTCTATTAAAATTATACAAAAAAATTTACTTATGTCAAGATTTTAAATTTAATTTTGAGATATTTAAAAAATTAAGAAAAATCGTGGGATTTGAAGATGTTTTAAGAAACTATCAACAATTTAGAAAGAGATTATTATCTGTGACTATCTGTGTTTTTATCCGTGTGAATCCGTGTTGATCCGTGGTTAAAAGAAATTAAAAATTAATAAATAAAGAACGATTAAGATGTGAAAGAAAATAAAGGATTTATTAATTATACCAAAAATTTTTTGAGAAATTAATCTTGATAAAATTTCATTGCCTAATTGAAAAATAAAAAAGATTAAAATAATTTGCCAAAGATCTTGGATAGGCAAAATTAAAGATTTTTCATAAATTGGTCTTTTGAAAATAACAACAAAATCTGGTCTTTGTAAATAAATCAAAAACCAAAGAAAGAAAGGAAAAAAGAAATAAAGAAAATAAAAAAATTTTTTCATTTGACAAAATTAATAATTTCTTCGGCAATTTTTATACTAGCATCAATTTTAGCAAATTTTAAAGCTGATTCTTTCATTTTATTCATTAATTCTTCATTGGTTAAAATATCTTCGACTAAAGAAACTAAAAGATGTGGTTTAGCATTTTTTTCTTCTAAAACTTTGCAGGCTCCAGCTAAATCATAAATTCTTGCATTCATTACTTGATGAAAGCCAGCAACTTTTTCTTCGATCGGAATTAAAATACTTGGTTTTCCTAAACTGGCTAATTCAAAAATTGTTCCTGAACCAGCTCGAGCTATAACTAAATCAGAAAGTTTCATTAAAATTATTAAATCTTGGTGATTTAAAAATGGAAAGGGGTGATAATCTTTTAATTTTTGTGGATTTTTTTCTAACAAAACTCCCTTGGCATAAAAATAAACATCTTGATAATGCTTTTCTCCTGTCTGATGAACAACCTGACCTAAATTCAAAAGTTGTGGCAAGGCTTCAACAATCAATTCATT
>Ga0272449_1000619_pt1 | contig 41297 bp, 46 predicted proteins | sample YNPCB0241_FD_198679 | JGI IMG/M metagenome (GOLD analysis project Ga0272449, IMG submission 198679) | Hot spring sediment microbial communities from Yellowstone National Park, WY, United States - YNP-CB-024-1 | ecosystem: Environmental > Aquatic > Thermal springs > Hot (42-90C) > Sediment...
CTAAAATTATGGCTCCAAGAATATTTTTATTTTCATCAACTAAATAAGTGGTTGTGCCAATGGTTTCAATTTTGGGTGGAGTTAAATTAAAACTTTTTAAAAGATTTTCTCCTCCAAGATAATAAATTTTATTATTAATTTTTCCTTTTACTCCTTTGCCAGGTAAATTTTCAAAATCTTCAACTTTTAAAATTTCAATTTTTTCTTCTTTCGCTTTTTCTAAAATCCCCTGAGCAATAAAATGCTGAGAAAATTGATTTAATGAAGCAGAGATTTGTAAAATTGTTAATTCATCGCCCGGATATTTGCCGGATGAATTACCCAGATTGTCACCGGATGAATTACTTAATAATTTACCCAGATATCTCCCGGATGTATTACCCGGATGGTTACCGGATATATCCGGTTTAAATCCGGGTATCTTATCCGGTCTTAATCCGGGTAAATTTTCAGATATATCAGGTTTATATCCGGGTGAAATTATCCGGTGGGTATCCGGGTAGAAAGAAATAATCCCTTTCACCTTAAATCTCCCGCTTGTTAGTGTTCCTGTTTTATCAAATAAGACAATATCAATTTTCCTCGAAAGTTCAAGTTGTAATCTATTTCTAATTAAAAAGCCATGATGAACTGCTAAACTTGTAGATATAGCAACTACTAAAGGAACTGCCAGTCCCAAAGCATGAGGACAAGCAATAACTAAAACTGTAACTAATCTTTCCAGAGCAAAAGAAATATCTTTGTTAATTAAAAGCCAAAGAGTAAAACTTAAAGAACCAATAAAGATAGCTATAAAAGTCAAATATTTAGCAAAAACGTCAGCTAAAACTTGTAATTTTGATTTTGATTTTTGTGCTTCTAAAATTAGTCTTTTTATTCCTGCTAAAAAAGTTTCTTCACCAATTTTCGTTACTTTTATTTTTAAAATACCATCACCATTAATTGTTCCAGCAATGACTTCTGAGCCTGGTTCTTTTAAAACTGGTCTACTTTCACCAGTTATCATACTTTCATTAACTTCAGATTTTCCTTCAATCACTATACCATCAGAAGGAATTTTCCCTCCAGGACGTACTAAAACAATGTCGTTAATTTTAAGTTCATTCAGTGGTATAAATTTTGTTTTATGTTCGCGTTGGTTCGTTTCAGTTTCGTGTTGTTTCGTGTCAATAATTTCTGCCTTATCTGGTAACAATTTTTCAATTTCCTTTAAGGCTCTTTGTGCTGAAGAAACTGATTTCATTTCAAAATAATGACCTAAAAGCATAATTGTGATTAAACTTGTAAGTTCCCACCAAAACGCAGACATACGCGGACTTAACGCAGACCAACGCAGAAGATCTGATAAAGTTATAAAAAGACTATATAAATAAGCTGAAGAAATAGCTAAAGCAATTAAGGTCATCATTCCAGGATTTTTTGTTTTAATCTCTCTTAAGGCACCAATAATAAATACCCAACCACCATAAAAGAAAACAATCGAACCCAGCACCACAGATAAATACGCCCCGTACCAGAGCATAGCACGGTACGGGGCAAGGGTTAAAAAAATAACAATTAGAGTCAAAATTAAAGAGAGCCAAAATTTTTTAAGAAAATCTTCTGCCTTATGACCTGTATGTTTATTATGATCTTCATGATTTTTACGTTTTTCTTCAATTTCAATTAGTTTCATTCCACATTCAGGACAATTTCCAGGCTGATCTTGAGGTTCTATACCTGCCTTGCCGGCAGGCAGGCATCCCATTGGACAAACATATTTTTTCATCATAATAAAATTATACCCCCATGGGGTATATTTGTCAAGTTTTAGAGTTAGAAAATTATTCTTTGCAGCAATCAATTATTTTTTCAATTAATTTTTTAAGAGAAAAACCACTTTTAGATTCCTCGGTAATTTCCTTATATTCTGGACCTTCTTCTTTAAGATCCTCCAATTTAATAACATTTAATTTTATTCCCCAAAAGATGTTAAAGAGTTCATAAGCTAAATCAAAAACCTCTTTAGCTTCATCTTTTTTATTTTGATTTTGAAGTTTTGTTCCTACTTCAATAAGTCTCATTGTTGCTGAAAGTGTATGTTTTATAAAACACCAAAGCTCTCCTTCTGGTTTACCAATTAATCTTTCCATCATTTTCTTTCTTATTTCTCTTACTTGATTAAGCAAATCGAGATATTCATCTTTGCCTGTTTTTTCAGCAGTAAAATAAAGATGTTCTTCCATACTAATTAAATTCATCACTGCCAGCGCCAAATCTTCATCAGCCGAAAGATCAACAACTTTTTCTTTTAAATCATTAATTTTTTCTATCAACTCTTTAGGTGTTTTTATTTCCATAATTTAATTTTAAATAAATTGCAAAATTAATCCAAAAATTATAAGTAAAATTAAAGTCACAATTATTCTTTGAAACAAAATTGTCTTGCCTCTTTTTTGAGTAATAAATTTACTAATAAAAGGAGCAATATAAACCAAAAGACCACCAAAAATTCCTGAAAGCAAAGATTTATCAATCAAAATTGGTGTGTTAATACCTAAGTTAGGTAAATATAAAGAGTAGTAATTAAAAATATAACTTTTTACCGGTAAATAAGTAAAAATAAAAGTCAAGGCAATAATTAAAAATTCCTGACCCTTAAAGAATTTTTTCTTAATTAATCTATTTAACCATTCGCCAAAAGCAACAGCTAAAGCACCAGATAAAAATCCTAAAACTATTTTCTTAAATCCAAGTTCATAACCAAAAAATGTCAAAACTAAAACTCCTCCTAAACACAAAGGACAATGGGCAAAAGTTATAAATGGCACTAATAATAATATTAATAGGAGTGCTCCTTCCATAATTTCAATAAATCTTGGATATGTTTTTGTTTGTCATTTGCTAATTTCTTGAAAAAATCTTGACATCTTTTACAACCTTTAGCTTTTTTTAAATAATATTTCTGAATTCTCCACAAAGATCGATGTTCAGTAACTAACTGACTTAAAAGATTATAATGATGATCTTTAAGCATTTTTAATTTTTGGACGTCCGACGTCCAAATATTGGCACGTCGGACGTCACAATATTGAATTAATAGGTTAAAGCATTATAGACATCGACCAAACCTGAACCATAAAGATTATCTTTCCCCGGTGTTCCCAAATCAATTGCGGTTTGTTCTAATCTTTGCTGAACTTCAGCTGGTGTGCAAACGCTATCTAAATTAAGATCACATTTTTTAGTATCAATTATTAAAGCAGCAGCGCCAGTAACATGAGGAGCAGCCATTGACGTTCCACTTAAAGTAGCATAACTTTGGCCTTTATAAGTTGAATAAATATTAACTCCTGGAGCAGATAAATCAACTTCTGGACCTCGCGAAGACCAGGAAGGAACTTGATCATTTATATCAGTAGCAGAAACAGCAATAACTTCAGGATAAGCAGCTGGATAAGAAACCGCTCCACCAGAATTTCCAGCTGCAGCCACAATCGTTACTCCAGCATTATAAGCATTTACGATAGCATCATGAAAAGACTGTACATCTTGCGATGTTCCCAAACTCATATTAACAACTTGCATCCCATTATTTACTGCCCAATCTAATCCTTCAATAACATCAGAAAGATAACCTGAACCACTTGCATTTAAAACTTTAATAGCATAAAGATCAATATTTGGACCAACACCAATAACTCCAATAGAATTATTTAAAGCAGCAATGATTCCTGCCACATGAGTACCATGACCATTATCATCATTAGGAGATTTTAAAGGATTGATAGCATTATATCCTGGTTGCTTAATATTATCTTTAAGATCAGGGTGCGATAGATCAATACCAGTATCAATGACACCAACTTTGACTGGATCGCCAGTTGAAATTGTCCAAGAAATTTCAGCATCAACTCTATCAATGTTCCAAGTTAACTTTTGAGCTGGTTGTATAACTCCTTTACTTTTTACATTCTCTAAAGCATAAACTTCAACGTCAGGATCAATTCTTAAAACTTTTCCACTTTTCAAAAGTTCTACTTCTCCTTTTTTACTAATCCAAACAGCCTTACCATTAACTAACTTTAAATCTTTAATTTTCTCAGCGCCAACATTACTTAAAAGAGCCTCTTTTACTTTTTCATCAACATCACCCTTAAAAACAACAATTTTTCTTTCTTTAAAATTTTGCGCTTTAGCTAATGTAGACAAACCAAAAATTAATGCTCCGACCAAAAGAATACTTGCAAAAACTATGTATTTTTTCATTTTTTGTCTTAATTAATTTCGACTTTTTAATTATAATTGAAATTCAATTTTTTTCCTAATTTCTTAATTGCATTGCCATATAAAATTAACTTCTCAGACACTTTCTTTACAGGAGTAATTTTCGATATCAATAAATCCAAAGTTTGACTTTTGCCTAACCAAAATTTTACTTCTCTATAATGAATATCGCTATCATTTCTCATTTCAATTTCGCCAATTGTTTTCCCAGCAAATTTAAAAACTACTTTCTGATCATCTAGTTGTAGGTTTGTTCTCGCTTTTGAATTTTCCACTTCCAAACTTTCAGCCAAAACTTTTACAACATCTCTTCCCCAAAAAACATAAAATTGTTTTCCTTCTTTTACAACCAAAAAATCAACCTCTCCGCTATTAAACATACTTTTATCTACAAAGCCAGCAAGCAATCTTTTATCCTGCAATTTCCGGCATAGTTTTCGCATTGGTTCTTTAAGTTTCTCTTTATATTTTCTTTTGTCCTTTAAATACTCTGCTCTCGATTTTGGAAAACTTCTAATACATTCAAGAAAAATTTCACTTAATCCATTCATACTTTTAAATGTAAAATTTTTCAAAAATCTTGATTCTCCATATAAAAATATCTGCCATTTCTTCTCGCCACTTTTTACTGAATAAGAATATCCCCCAGAATCAATAACATCTTTCTTTGCGGTAGGATCTGATCTAAATTCTTTTCCAATTCCTAAAACCACTGCAAATTCATGGGCATCTTCGTGCCCCCTTCTTTTCACAAAGCTTGCTTTTTCAGATGTAATTGCTCTCTTTTTAGGCATATTTGATAATTAAAAGTTCTTGAATTTTTTTGACATGATTTCTATTTTTTTCTTTTCTGTTTTTACCTATTCTTGTTTCTCCTTGCCCCATTGTGTAATGAACCGGCAATTCCACAATTTTACAATCTCTATACCATTTTCTAATTGTTGGAGCATCATTATAAGAAAGAATGAAACCACCTTTATGATGCTTTAAAAGTAAATCTCTTAAAAGTTCGTGATCGAAATTTTCGTGATGAATAGGAAAATTTCTCTGAGGATAAAGTCCTCTAAAAACAGTGCTATCAGGTCCTAAATAGTAAGGAGGGTCACAATAAAGAAAATCATATTTAAATTTTGTAATTGTTTTTTCGAAAGATTCGCATTCTACTATTATATTTTTAACATTAAAATCTCTTACTCTTTCTATCATTTTTTGATACACGTCTTCCCTTGCATAAACGCTCGACATCCATCCTAAAAATCCTGGGCCATAGGAAAGATTGTGATTAAAATAATAATAAACCGCCAATTGGAGAGGTGGTAATTTTTCTTCTCCTTTCCAGTGTTTTTTTAATTTTTCTTTTACCCATTGATAGGTTTTTTTATCTGGCTTTAGTTTTTTTAGTTCTTTATATAAAAGATTTGGGTAATTTATTTGGAATTTCCAGTAATTAACCAAGATATCAAAAATATCAAAGCCTATTACGGGAATTTCGAGTTCTTTCGCTACAGCAATTTCTAAAGAACCTCCACCGAAGAATGGAGAAACTAATCTCTTAATGTTATTTGGCAAATATTCAATAATATATCCTACCGCCCAACTTTTTCCTCCAGCATATCTTAAAGGAGAGCCTAGATATCTTTTATATTTATTATTTTTTCCTCTTAAAAAGCTAAGAAATATCTCTTTCTTGCTAATTGAAAATAGTGTTTTAATTTTGTCAACGCGCTTATAAATTTTAAGATTATTTTTACGAAAAATTTTTATATTTGGGGTTATTTTCATAATGTAATTATATTAGAAAAAATATAATCTAATAATCAGCTCTCTTAAAATTATTATAACCTATATTGGAAACATTACTAAAATTCTTGCTTTATTTTTTTTAACTTCTAAAATAGAATCAAATGGCAAAAAAATTTTTTTTATTTCTCCATCTTTTTTAATTTTTATTTCTCCTTTTTTCACAACAGTGATTAAAGGATGATGGTTAGCTAAAATAGCAATTTCTCCTAAATCAGTTTCGCAAATTAAAGCATCAATTTCTTCCTCTAAATAATTTTTGTCGATACCTACAAATTCGAGTTTAAATTTTTTCATTTTTTTCCCGCGTATGAACGCGGATTTTAAACGTATTAATGCAGATAATTTATTTTACTGGGGATGAATGCTGATTTTGAACGGATTAATGCGGATTGACATGAATTATTACCCAGATAATTTACCCAGATGTTTCACGGATTTATCCGGTTTAAATGCGGGTATAGTATCTGGTTGTAATCCGGGTGATTATTTCTATTCATTTAACACTCCTTTCATATAAAACTCATCTTCTGATATTTCATCGTATTCTCCATTTACAAGTTTTTCAAATTCTTCTACTGTTTTTTCTAAAGGTACATATTTCCCTTCTATTGCTGTATAACTTTCAGCAACAAAAAATGGCTGTGATAAATATTTTTGAATTTTTCTTGCCCTATAAACTGTTAATTTATCTTCTTCTGGCAATTCTTCTATTCCTAAAATAGCAATAATATCTTTTAATTCCTGATATCTTTGTAAAATTCTTTGAACTTCGGTAGCTGCTCGATAATGTCTTTCTCCAACAATTTTTGGATCTAAAGCTAAGGAATTAGATTGCAAAGGATCAACAGCTGGATAAATTCCTTGTTCTGCTATTTCTCTTGATAAAACGATAGTTGAATCTAAATGTGAAAAAACTGTTGCCGGTGCAGGATCAGTAATATCATCAGCAGGAACATAAACAGCTTGAAAAGAAGTAATTGAACCATCTTCAGTAGAAGTAATTCTTTCTTGAAGCATTCCCATTTCTGTGGCTAAAGTTGGTTGATAACCAACTGCTGATGGAGATCTTCCCAACAATGCTGAAACCTCAGAACCTGCTTGAACAAATCTGAAAATGTTATCTATAAATAATAAAACATCTAATTTTTCAATATCTCTAAAATATTCTGCTAAAGTAACTCCTGAATATGCTGTTCTAAATCTTGATGCTGGTACTTCGTTCATTTGCCCAAAAATCATAGCTACATTTTTTATCACTCCACTTTCTTCCATTTCTAAAATAAGCTCGTTTCCTTCTCTTGTTCTTTCACCAACACCAGCAAAAATTGAAAAACCTTGATATCTATAAGCAATATTGTGAATGAGTTCCATCAAAAGCACAGTCTTTCCTACTCCAGCTCCACCAAAAAGTCCAACTTTACCACCTTTAATTACTGGTGTTAAAAGATCAATAACTTTTATGCCTGTTTCTAAAATTTCAATTTCTGGTTTTTGATTAGTAAATTGGGGTCCTGGTCTTATAATTTCCCATCTTTCAGCTTCGATATTGCCTTTATTATCTAAAGGTTCGCCATAAACATTTATTACCCGGCCTAAAACATTTTTGCCAACAGGCACATTTAATTTTTTAAATGTTCTTTCAACTTCCATATCTCTATAAAGTCCATCAGTGCTTTCAAAAGCAATACATCTTACTCTTTTTGAAGAAATAATATTTTCAACTTCTAAAAGGAGGCCATTTTCAATAACTTTTAAAACCTCATAAACCTCAGGAATTTCTTTTTCAAATTCTACGTCTACAACTGTTCCTATAATTTGAATTATTTTTCCTTTCATCTTCTTATGTCAATTAATTCTTCCGTGATTTTTTGTTGTCTCATTTTATTATAATTTAAAATTTCTTTTTCTTTCAGCTCTTCAGCATTTTCACTTGCTTTTTTCATTGTTATTGTTCTTGCAAATTCCAAACTTGCTTGTGCTTGCAAAATTAAAGCATAAAAAATTAAGTAAAATACCTGATTTAAAATTGTCCTAATAACTATTTCTGGAGAAGGTTCAAGAATATATTGAAACTCTTTAAAACTTGGCTCTTCTTTTTTCAAGCTTTCAAATTCTTTTGTTTTTATTTTAATTTTTTCAAGAAGCTCACGAATTGATTCTAAATCAAAAGGATAAACTTTTAAGCTTTCGACAATAAATCCGCTTGAGGTTAAATTTGGCCTTATAAGATAAATTTCTTTTATTTTTTCTTTCTCAATTAAAAGTTGGAGATAGCTTAAAAGTTCTTTAGCGAATTCTTGAGGTAAAACATTTTCAAATTTACTAAAACTAAAAAGAAGCCGGTATTTCTTTTTAAAATATTTTTCAGCTTTTAAACCAATAGTTCCTAAATAAAAATCTCCGTTTAAAAATTCTTCTGTTTTTTTAAAAATAAGATAATCAAAACTTCCTGCCAAGCCCCTATCTGAACCAACACAAATTATTAATCTCCTGCCTTTCGATACAGTTTTTAAATTTGAAACCTCTTTTAATGTTTTCGGATATCTTTTGACAATCTCTTCAAAAATATCCAAAAAATAAAAAACATTTATTAAAATATTAGAAATCTTTTTATAAACTCTTTGAAATTTGATAGCAGAAATTAAACTTATTGATTTAGTGATTTTTTGAAAATTAGTCAGAAATTTTATTCTTTTTCTTAAGGCACGCAAATTTTTCGCTTTCATTTTTTCATTTGTTCAAAAAAGTAAATTAATGCTTCTTTAATTTTGTTTTCTAAATATTCATCTAAATCTTTTTTAATAAAAATTTCATCTAAAATATCTCTTTTCTCTGTTTCTAAATAATTTAAAAGTTTATTCTCTATTTCTTTAATTTTTTCTAATTCAAAATCATCAAAAAAGCCATTATTAGCAGCGTAAATTAAAACAGCAATTTTTTCAAAGGTTAGTGGTTTGAAGTTTTCTTGCTTCAAAATTTCCATCAAAATTCTTCCTCTTTTAATTTTTTGTGCAATTTCTGGAGGAAGTTCAGTAGAAAGTTTAGCGAATTCTTCTAATTCTCTAAATTGAGCTAAATCTAACTTTAACTTTCCAGCAATTTTTTTCATAATTTTTGTTTGTGCTTTCGAGCCAACACGAGAAACAGAAAGACCAATATTAATTGCTGGTCTAAAATTAGCTTTAAAAAGATCTGTTTCTAAATAAATTTGACCATCAGTTATTGAAATTAAATTTGTAGGAATATATGCAGAAATATCTCCAAGTTGAGTTTCACAAATAGGTAAAGCAGTTAAACTCCCACCGTTTTTAAGCTTTGCTGCTCTCTCTAAAAGTCTTGAATGGGTATAAAAAATATCTCCTGGATAAGCTTCTCTACCTGCTGGTCTTTTTAAAAGCAAAGAAATTTCTCTCCATGCCCAAGCATGTTTCGTTAAATCATCATAAATAACCAAAGCGTCTTTACCTTTATCTCGAAAATATTCTCCAATGGAACATCCGGCATATGGAGCTAAATAAAGCAAAATTGGCGGATCTTCCGAATTTGTTGCCACAACAATTGTGTATTCTAAAGCTCCTTCGTTTTTTAAAGTTTCATAAAGTCTTCTAATCTTTGACATCTTTTGGCCAATAGCAACATAAACACATATTGGCGTTTCTAAGGGATCATTTTTTTGATTTAAAATGACATCAAGAGCAATCGAGGTTTTACCTATTTGCCTATCGCCCAAAATAAGTTCTCTTTGACCTCTGCCTATAGGTATCAAAGCATCGATGATTTTAATTCCAGTATGAAGAGGAGTATTAACAGGTTCTCTTTCGACAACACTAGGGGCTTTTCTTTCTAATGGATAAAATTCTTCTGTTTTAATATTGCCTAAATCATCAAGTACTCTTCCTAAAGGATCAATGACTCTTCCGATTAAGGATTCTCCTACGGGTACCTGAATTATTCTTTTAATTCTTTTAACAATATCGCCTGGTTGAATTTTAGAAAAATCGCTTAAAGCCGCTGCTCCAATAATACCTTCTTCTAAATTCAAAGCCACAAGAGGAATATTTTTATCTTCAACAACTAATATCTCTGATGCAAACGCTTTATACAATCCGGAGATCCAAACTATACCATCGCCAACTTTGATAACTTCACCTGCTTCTTCAAGTTCTGGTTTAGCTTCAATTTTTTCTAATTCTTTTTCTAATTTTTCTATTAAAAAATTTAAATCTTCCATTGCCCAAAAGAAAATATCTTATTAATTAAATTTTTGAAAGAGAAATCTATTAGATAATTTGATGTTAATAATCTTCCTCCTAAAATTAATTCTTGATCGATATTTTTCTCTATAACTTTGACATTGAGATTGAGCTTTTCTTTTATCATCTTTTCAATTGCTTTTTCATCATAATCAAAAGCTAAAAATAATTTTGCTGGTTCTAGTCCTTTTATTTTTATATTTTTCAATTTCAAATACTCAACAATGTTTTTAATAACATTCGCTCTGCCTTCATTCCTCAAATTCTCAATTAATTTATCTATTAATCTTTCTTTTCCTTGCCTTATTAAACTAATTATTACTTCTCCTAAAATTTTTTCTTCTATCATCTTGATAACATATTATTAATAAATTCTTTATTTAATTCTCTATGACTAAAAACTTTTTTTGAAATTTGCAATAGAATTTCCGGTAGTCTTTCATTTAATTCGTTATGGAATTTTTCCTCTAATAACTCTTTTTCTTTATTCAAATCTAACAACATCTTCTTTCGTAAATCAGAAATTTCTTCAATTAGTTTCTCTAATTTTTGTTTTTTTATTTCTTCTGCTTCAAATAAAATTTTTTCTTTCTCCTGATAAGCTTTCTCTAAAATTTTAGCTTTTAATTTCTTTATTCTTTTTATCAATTTTTTGCTTTCTTCTCTAATTTTTAGTCCTTCCAGGATTTTATTTTGTCTTTCCTGAATAACTTTATTTAAAGGCTGCAACAAAAACTTATAAATAACAATGAAAATTAAAGAGAAATTTAAAATCTGGGCTATCAAAATTTTATAATCGATTCCAAAAGCAGAAAACAATTCATTCATTATGTGAACTTAAGAATTAATGCAATAACTAAAACATAAATAGCAATAGCCTCAGCAAAGGCAATAGCTAAAATCATCGCTGTTTGAATTTTAGAAGAAGCTTCGGGATTTCTACTAATTGCTTTTAATGCTTCGGCACCAATTTTCCCAATAGCAAATGCAGGACCTAAAACTCCTAAAGCAATAGTTATTCCAGGAACAATTAATTGAAAAATTTCTGAACCCATAATTTAAAAATTGATTAATGATGACTAATAGCGACCCTCAAAAATATACTCGTTAATGTAAAAAATATTAATGCTTGGATAGAACCAACAAAAATTTCTAATAATAAAAAAGGCGCTGGAATAATGAAAGGAATTAAAAACATAATTGATGAAATTAAAAATTCTCCGGCTAAAACATTACCAAATAATCTTAAACTAAAAGATAAAATTTTTGATATTTCCGAAAAGAGCTCAAGTAAACCAAAAGGGGAAAGAAATTTTTTAATAAAATTAAATCTTAATTTAAGCAATCCTAATAAATTCGCTCCTATAACTGAAATTAAAGCTAAAGTTAAAGTCATATTTAAATCAGAATAAACAGATCTTAAAATATGCGCTTTTTCTTCACCATGTTTAATATAAATACTTGAAAAACCGGGGAAAATTCCTGACCAATTTGATAGTAAAATGTATATAAAAAATGTAAAGCAAAAAGCAAAAAGTTTTAAATTTTTTACATCTGTCAAACCATGCCAAAAACTATAAAAATTCTCAAAAACTATTTCTATCAATGCTTGAAACTTATTTGGAAACTCTTTTAATCTCCATTTCAAAAATAAGCATAAAAATAAAATTAAAAATAATGACAAAAGAGAAGATAAATATGTATTAGTGATATGAATCTCGCCTATCTCAAAAATTGTTTCTGATTTTAAACTAATCATTCAATAAAATATCTTTAAAAATAGATTATAGCAAAATAATTTTAATAACTAAAACTTAGCGCCATGTTCTTTCCACAAATTTAGCAGTTCTTTAATATATTTTTGTTTTACATTGATTAATTCATTAAAAAAAGTTTGACATTTTTTACAACCTTTAGAATTTTTTAAATAATATTTTTTAATTCTCCATAAAGATCTTTGTTCTGTTACTAATTGACTTAAAATGTTATATTGATGATCTTGAAACATTTTTAAAAATAAATTTTACTTAATAAATGACCTTAATATTTTTATTATAAACTAAAAATATTTGGTGTTAAAATAAAAATTATAAAAAAATGAATCTTATCAATTCAATATTTTTAGGAATAATTGAAGGTTTGACAGAATTTTTGCCTATTTCATCAACTGCACATTTAATTTTAGCTTCAAACATTCTCAAAATAGATCAAAATGATTTTATAAAATTTTTCGAAATTTTTATACAATCTGGAGCAATTTTATCTATAATTATTTTGTACTTCAAATATATTTTAGAAAATAAAAAGTTAATATTGCCTATAATAGTTTCATTTTTTACAACATCTTTAATTGCCTTGCCTTTTTATAAAATAATTAAAAATGTTTTTTTTGAAGATATTTTTTTAATAATATTTAGTTTAATATTTATAGGACTTTTAATGATCATTATAGAAAACTTAATAGAAAAAAATAAAATCAAAATTTTTAAAAATTTAGAAAATTTAACACTAAACGAAGCAATTCTTATTGGTATTTTCCAATCTTTATCAATAGTACCGGGGGTATCACGTGCTGGAGCAGTAATTTTAGGAATGCTTCTTTTAAAATATAAAAGAGATGAAGCGGTTTTATACTCTTTTTTATTATCTGTTCCTACTATAATTTCTGCAGGATTATTTGATTTATATAAAACAGGTTTTGACAAAATTTTTCTTATAAAAGAAAATTTAATATATTTGATAACAGGATTTATTTTTTCATTTATATCCGCATTGATTGTGGTAAAACTTTTTATCAAATATTTACAAAATCATAACTTAAAAATCTTTGGTTATTACAGAATAATTTTAGGAATTATAATAATTTATTTTCTGTCAAACTTAAAATAATTAATATTTCATAAGAAATAAATTTATAATAAATTAAATTAATTAATAAAAAGTTTATAAAATCTCCTCATAATCAACTTCTATTCCATCTTTTAATTTTTTATAATAAATAATTTTTACTTGAATATTTTCCGGCAAAGCAAATTTTGTTTTATAAGTAAAAGGTTTTATAGAGACAGGGATATTACCTATATATCCATCAATACCTTTTGATTCTTCCTCTGGCGTAGATAATCTATAAGATGTTCTTTTTATTTCGGCACCCTTTTTTAAAATTATTTCTTGAAATTTTAATCCTATAAATGTTTTCACGATCACTAAATCTTTTACCCATTGTTTCACTATATCTTTATCAATTTTGTTCATTGCTTTCTTTAGGTCTTCTAAGGTATTTAAAATTTTTTGAGTTGCTGCTTCTATTGCTTCGGGCTTTTGTTTTAAATACCATTTCTCCCATTCAGGTAATGTTCTTCCCGAAAACTGTTTAATTAACTCGCTCATTTTTCCTACTACTTTTGGTCGCGTACCTCCTGCATATTGATTTGCTAAATTAATAAGAGGGGCAACATATTTTGGAAACTCTGTACTTTTTACATCTAAATATCTTTCAATTTCTTTAAAACTAATTTTTATTCTCATGATATTGGAGATTAGGGAAGATAAATTGAGGCAAAGCTATTCCAGCTTTGATTAAATATTTATTTATAAAGATTTTATTTTTGAGATAAACGTAGGCGGAGATAGTATCTTGGTCTAAAATTTTATTTTCTCTATTATCGAATTTCAAAAACACTTCCTTTCCCAAAACATATTTTCTCAAATAATCAATTGCCTCTTCTCTTTTATTGACTTTCAAACCCAAAAACTTAACTTTTAGTCCAGTATCCAGCTTAATTGTCTCTTCATCTATTATCTCTATTACTTTATAGGTTCTTTCTTTTCTGAAATTAAATTTTTTAGGATCTATTTGTGGTTTTATATTTTGGATAGTAGGAGCATAATCAATTTCCGGTAACTCTATATCAATATTCTTTCTCTCTATAATTTGCAGCGCTCCTTTACCATCTATTTTCTTTTTAATCAACTTTAAAAAGTCTTTATTTATTTCATACCCTATTCCATTTCTATTTAATTCAAGAGCAACTTTAATTGTTGTTCCGCTTCCCAAAAATGGATCTAAAACGGTATCGCCTACAAAACTAAACATTTTTATTAGTCTTTTAGGTAATTCATCAGGAAACATTGCTTCGTGTTCTATCTGCCTCGCTCCTTTAAAATACCAATGACCAGAGAAATATTGTTTCCATTCTTCTTTTGTTAATATAGATGCTTCTTTTATATCCTTAGGAACTTTTTTAGACTGACCCGGCTTTTTAAAAATAAGAATAAATTCATAGTCAATTTCTATCATTCCATTAGGAGGGTAAGGGAAAGAGCCCATTACATTCGCTCCACCGGTTGTATTCATAGTTGTCTTTTTTTGCCATATAATAGATCCCATAAAATCAAAACCTATTTTTTCGCACTGCAATATAAATTCTGCATGAATAGGAATAATTTTATATCTTCCATAAATTACAGATCTCGCAAATTGATCTCCGATGTTAAGACAAAATCTACCTCCTTTTCTTAAAACTCTAAAACACTCCATCCAGACATAGTAGATATCTTTCAAATATTGATGCAAATCCTGACCATATCCTATTTGGCCGGGGACTCCATAGTCTTTAATATGCCAATAAGGAGGCGAAGTAATAATCAAATCAACAGATTCATCATTAATTTCAAGCATTTTTCTACTATCTCCGATTATTATTTTGGCGAAATTTTCTTGTATATTTTTTTCATAATTCATAACTTAATTATAACTCATCTTTAATTTTAAATCATAAGCAACAATGCCAAAAGCAACAGCAACATTTAAAGATTCTTTTTTGCCAAACATAGGAATTTCTAAAATATAATCACATTTTTTTAAAATTTTTTTATTCAAACCCCTAACTTCATTTCCCAAAATCAAAACTAGATCAAATTGAGGCTTAAATTTATAATAAGGGATTGATTTTTCACTTTGCTCTAAAGCAACAATTTTAAATTTTTCTTTTTTCAATTTTTTCAAAAGATAGCCCAGATTTTTATAACTTTGCCATAAAACATACTTTTCAGCACCTAAAGCAGTTTTTTCAATTTTTTTATCTTTATCTGGATTAGGTGTATAACCAGTCAAATAAATTTTTTCAACTCCTACAGCATCAGCAGTTCTAAAAATTGCTCCAACATTATAAGCACTTCTTATATTATGTAAAATAACTTGAAATTTCATTTTTATGTTATAATTTTATTACAAGGTCGTTATTAAAAATGAAAAATTAGAGATGAAAAAACTACTTTTAATCATCATTTCTCTTTTGGTTTTTTCTTTATTCGTCTTAGCACAGGAGACAACAACTACTCCAACATCAACTCCAGAATCAACCACAACACCATCAACAACCACAACACCTCCGACAACGACACCAACAGCAACACCAACTCCTCCTAAAGGAAAAGAAGTTGATCTTGTTTGTATGAAAAATGCTGTTGAGAAAAGAGAAGATGCTTTAAAAACAGCAAGAGAAACATACTTTAGTAAAATAAGTCAAGCTTATACCGAAAGAAAAACAGCTCTTTTAAATGCTTGGGCAATTCAAAATCATAAAGAAAGACAAAAGAAAATTCACGAAGCTTGGAATAATTTTAGAAAAAGCGTCAAATCAGCTAAAGAAGAATATCGAAAAGCACATAATCAAGCTTGGAAAACATTTGTTCAAGATAGAAAAAATTGTGGTTATGGCCCAACGGGTGAAAACCCTGGCATTGATTTAAGCTTCTAAATATATAAAAAACATTTAAATAAGTGTGTTTTCAAAAAAATAATGAATAGATTAAAAAAACAATTAAGTCAGATTTTGACCTGGAAAGAAAAGATAAATTTATACGAGCTTCTACCTTATGTAGATTTTAATTTATCTAAAATTTTAAAATTTTTAAAAAAAATTGATTATAGAAAAAGTTTAAAGATTCACAAAGATAAAGCTCATATTATAAAACAAATTGACATTGAGAAAATTTCTTGTTCAAATTGTAATGGCAGGGGTTATGTGTTTGATAAATTCTTCGAAAAAATATATAAGCAATATAAAGAAATATGTAAAAATAGACCGGTTAACTTACCTGAATTTGACCAAGGATCGATTTTAGAAGAAGATGTTATCAAAAGAGTTGAATTTATTTATGAAAGAGGAGATTTATTAGATAATGATATTTTAGTTATTGGTGACGATGATCTCATCAGTATTGCTTTGGGACTTACAAAACTTCCTCAAAAAATTTATGTTATAGAAGCAGACGATCGCTTGGTAAATTACATTAAAGAAAATGCAAAAAAATTTAATTTATCAATAGAGGTAATAAAATATGACGTCAGAAACTCGTTACCAGAAAATCTACTTAATAAATTTGATATTTTTATTACTGATCCCTCTGAAACATTGACGGCCCTGGAAACATTTCTTTTGCGAGGAATGCAGTGTCTAAAAACTCAAGGTGCAGGTTATTTTGGTCTAACAACAATAGAATCAAGTTTAGATAAGTGGTTTGAATTGGAAAAATTTATTATAGAGAAAGGTTTTGTTATTACTGATATTAAAAGAAAATTTAGTGTTTATCCTTTTTCCAAAGAAGATGAAAAATGGCCATACTTTAAAGATAAGATAAAAATTTTTAAATCAATTGGGGGCCCAAAAATTAAAAACTGGTATTATTCATCTTTTATTAGGATTGAAAAAATGAAAAATATAAAAATAAAAAATGAATCTTATAAAATCATTTCTAAAAATTTTTATCTTGACAAAGAAACCCTTGTAACTCCAGTAATATAAGGCTGCTCCGGGGGCAGGATTCGAACCTGCGACATCGCGGTTACACTTACCCTTGAGTTACCTTAAGGAGTGGACTATCTCATCACCCATCCACGGATTAATGCGGGTTTGAAACAGATTAATGCGGATACTTTTTCAATCCGTGGGTGGGGCGAGGCGCTTCAACCAGATAAGATTACCCGGCCTACTCCCTTAAGGGGATAGTCTCTACACCTTTCATCTCTTTTGTAAAGTGACTTGGCACGGTATTACCCGGCTATCGCGGCTTCCAGCCTCCAGCAACCTGCTACCGGCTATTAGCTAATAGCCGGATGCTGCGATAGCAGGACTTTACCGTTTTCACCCCGTTTTTCATCCATCCTTACGGATGGAAGCTGCAAATTTACAGCCGCGCGTTCTACCGCTGAACTACCCCGGAATGTTTAGCGTGCTTTATGTTTTTATTATACCACAATAATAAAAATCTCTAAATTAATTTAAATATTTCGGTTGGGAGATGAATATTTGATTATTTTTAACATTCAAAACCTTTTTGATGTATCGAATTACTTTATTTTTGTTAAAAGGTTTGCAGGAAAAAATATCAAGATAAAGCTCATTAGTCCTTGTAAAAGTATGAACTGAAATATGAGAAAAATCGATAATGCAAAAGGCAGTAAGACCAGGATTTTCCTTGGTGCCTTTAATAACTTTTGGCCCAAAAAGTATATTCATTTTAATTAGGCGGGCCAGATCGGTAATAAGATTTACTATAAATTCTTTCCTATTTAATTTTTGTAAATCTATATCAATAATATCCAAAATAAGATGAAATCTCCGGTTAGGTTTTTTACTCATTTTCTTCTCTTCATAAAATACCTAACTTTAATATAATTATATTATACAACATAATTTAATTAAATAACACAAGTGGTGATTGAAAAAGTAATTATACTTGTGGCGAGATAATATGTAATGATGGTATCGTGGTTGTGATCTTTGCTGGGAACTTTGCTTAAGGTCAGAGCCATCAAGTTTCCTCCAGGAGAAATAATAAAAATTTTATTCATTTGATAAAATTTTACCAAAATTATTCTATATTTTTAATCTGATAAAATTAATTTATGATTAAAAAAATAAATTGGCAGCTTTTTGATTATTATTTGCCGAAAGAAAAAATAGCACAAGAACCAACTAGGCCAAGAGACTTTTCTAAATTATTTATTTACGAAACATCTAAAGATAAAATATATTTTGATATTTTTTTAAATTTTGATAAATATTTACCCAAAAATTCTTTTTTAGTTTTAAATAATACAAAAGTTTTACCTGCTAGAGTAGAAATGCTAAGAGAAACAGGAGGAGGGGTTAAGGTTCTATTCTTAGTAGATGAAGCAATTAACAAAAATTCTAAATTTATAAGAGGTTTAGTTAATAAAAAATTAAATTTAAATGAAAAAATTTATTTTCCCAATAAAAAAGACTTCCTTGAAGTTGTTTCTCAGGAAAAAAATATCTTTACCTTTTCACTAAAAATGAGTTTAAATTATTTTTTAAAGCTTTTAAATATATATGGAGAAGCACCTCTTCCTCCTTACATCAAAAACACACCGCTAACCAGAGAAGAGGCAAAAGAGAAATATCAAACAATTTTTGCGAAAAAATCAGGATCAATAGCTGCTCCCACAGCTTCTTTTCATTTTACAAAAAGAGTTTTCGAAAAACTCAAAAGAAAAAGATGTGAATATTTTTTCATTACTTTACATGTGGGTTTGGGAACTTTCATGCCTATAAGTGAAGAAAATATAAAAAAGAAGAAGTTACCAAAAGAATATTGGGAAATCGAAACAAGTATTTATAAAAAGATTTTAAAATTAAAAAAGAAGAAAAAATTAATTGCGGTAGGAACAACAACGACAAGGCTTTTAGAAACTTTAGCAAGAAAAAGATTAAATTTAAATAGGAAAACTTTAAGAGGCACCACAGAACTTTTTATTTTCCCTCCTTTTAAATTCAAAATGATTGACGGTTTAATCACCAATTTTCATCTTCCTAAAACTTCTTTAATGATGCTTGTCGAAGCTTTTTTGCAATTTAAAAATTCCAAAAGACATTTAAAAGAGTTATATGAAATTGCTATCGAAAATGATTTTAGATTTTATTCTTTTGGTGATGTCATGCTTATTATTTAAAAATGTTTAAGGTAATTAAAAAATCAAAAAAATCAAAAGCAAGATTAGGAGAGATAGAAACTATTCATGGAAAGATTGAAACTCCTGCTTTTGTTCCTGTAGCTACCAAGGGAACTATTAAAGCCTTGCCGCAGAAATTTTTCAAAGAAATCGGTATTCAAGTTGCTTTTGTTAATACTTATCATTTAGTTAATCATCCGGGAATAAAAATCATAGAAGAATTTGGTGGTATTCATAAATTTGCCAATCTTGAAATTCCTTTAATGAGTGATTCCGGTGGTTTTCAGGTTTTTTCGTTGGCTAATAAAAAAAGAGTTAAATTAAGAAATGATGAAGAAATTATAAATGTAAAGATTGAAGAAGACGGGGTTGTTTTCAAATCAAATTTTGACGGAAAAGAGATTGAATTTACACCGGAAAAATCAATTGATTATCAAATAAAAATAGGAGCTGATATAATCATGGCTTTTGATGAGTGTATTAATTATCCGACAAGTTATGATTATGCCAAAAAAGCAACAGAAAGAACCCATAGATGGCTTTTAAAATGCATTAACTATTTTTATAAAAACAGAAAAGATCATCAATATCTTTATGGAATTGTACAAGGTTCGGTTTTTGAAGATCTAAGAAGAGAATCAGCCAAATTCGTTACCCAACAAAATGTTGATGGAATTGCTATTGGAGGAGTTTCTGTGGGTGAAAGCAAAGAAGAAATGCGACAAGTAGTTAAATGGATTAGTGAATATCTTCCCGAAAATAAACCAGTTCATCTTTTAGGAGTTGGGAGAATTGATGATATTTTAGATTTAGTAATTTATGGAATAGATACATTCGATTGTGCGGAACCAACAAGAATTGCCAGAACGGGAATGATTTATCAGATAAATAGGGATGATTTGAAAAATTTTTTAAATATTATTGACATTCAAAAAAGTAAATATAAAAATAGTCAGGAAAAAGTTGATGAAAATTGCGATTGCTATGTTTGTCAAAATTTTTCCAAAGCTTATCTTTATCATCTTTTTAAAGAAAAAGAAATTTTAGCTTGTGTCCTTTCTACTTACCACAACCTCTATCTTATAGAAAAATTTTTTAAAAATATTCGAGAAAAAATAAAAAGAGATGAGATTTAAATTTACTCTCCAAAATTAATATTTCCACAATTAGACTAAACAAAACAGCATATAATTAATTTACGGGATGTGGCCTAATTGGTTAAGGCGCCAGCTTCGGGTGCTGGAGAATGTGGGTTCGAGTCCCACCATCCCGAAATAGACGCAGACCCATGTAGATTTAACGCAGACACAAAAGGGATGGTGGGCGATGAACCCACGACAATCCAATGAACAAAAAGCACAAAATTTGAACGAGAGCGACAATATAACCGTTGAAGCAAAGAATTTGGATATTACCGTATTCGAGTCCCACCATCCCGACTAAATGCGAACTAACGCAGACATAATAAGTCATCATAAAAATTTAAATAATCACACTTGACAAAAATTATTAAATGAGTTATAATATTATTAAGAATAATTCTTAATTAGAAATAATTATCAAAAGTCGAAATTGAATTTTTTATCAAAAATGATCAAAATAAATCAAAATATTTATGATTTAGAAGTGGGCAATTCAACTTTTGAAGCTTTTTATAATAATCAAATTAAAAAAATTAAACTTTCTGATTACAAAGGTAAATGGTTGATTTTAATCTTCTATCCCGCTGATTTTACTTTTATTTGTCCAACAGAATTAGAAGAAGCAGCTAATTATTATAAGGAATTTAAAAAATTGGGAGCGGAAATTTTAAGCGTTAGCACGGACACTGTTTTTGTTCATAAAGCTTGGCATGACAATTCTCCATCTATTAAAAAAATTAAATATCCAATGGTTGCTGATCCAACGGGAAAATTATGCCGAGAATTTGGAACTTATATTGAAGACGAAGGAATTTCTTTAAGAGCAACATTTATCATTGATCCTGATGGAAAATTAATAGCCTACGAAATGCATAATAATTCTATTGGTAGATCAATTAAAGAAACCTTAAGAAAACTTCAGGCAGCTATATTTGTAAGAACCCACAAAGGCCAAGTTTGTCCTGCTAGTTGGGAACCCGGCAAAAAAACTCTTAAACCTGGATTAGAATTAGTTGGTAAAATATAAATTGATGACAACAAAAAAAGAGAGATTTACGGTTCAAAAACAAATTATTTTAGAATATTTGCAAAATACAAGAACTCATCCAACAGCTGAAAAAATTTATAATGAAGTTAAGAAAAAAATACCTCAAATTAGCTTGAGCACTGTTTATAGAATTTTAAAAGAATTTGCTAAGAAAAGATTGATAAAAGAAATTTCTTTTCTAGAAAGCAGATTTGATGGATACACCAAGCCTCATTCGCATTTTCTTTGCCAAAGTTGCCAGATGCTTTATGATTTAAACATAAAAGATCAAAATAAGCTATTAAAGAAAAAATTGGGGATCGGAAAGGTTTTTGATTTTGATTTATTTTATCGTGGTTTATGTAGAAATTGCCTTAAAAAAAAGAAAGCTAAAACTTAATAAATTTACTCCATCATTTTTTTGAATTCTTCTACCATTGGGACTTCTTCTGGTTCAACTCTATATTCTTTGGCAAGATAATAAGAAGTCCAATCAGCTAAAACAAGAGAAGAAAAAATTTTATGAAATCTATTTTGACCTTCAAGTTTTAAAATTTCTATTTTTAAATTTCTTTCTTCATATAAATTTTTTAAAATTGTTATTCTTTTTTGAATTTTTGGATGATCTTCTTTGTCAAATAAAATTAAAAAAATAAAATTTTGGGAAAGATGCTGGGTGGTTTCCTCAACATCAAAGCCTGTCATTTCATTGTGATTGAGCTCTGGAAAAACATTATAAAAAGCAGGAATTTTACTTGTTTCATTAAATTTAATTTTCCAAATATAAGCAATAGCTTGATTTTTTTCTGAAGCATAAATTATAGGAATTTTATCTTTGATTTTTTGAGACAGTTCTCTTCCCTGCTCCTCGAATTCTTCTGGTTTTAAAAAATAAACAAGCTCACTAATTTCTCTAAGTTCTTTTTCTTTATTTAAAATTTTCAAAAGTGCTTTTGTATGAAAGCCTAAAGCTAAACGGGGTTGAACTTTTGGTTCAGGTAATTTTACAAAAGGAATATTGTGCTCTTTGCTAAGTTCAAGAAGTTTACCATTATAAGTTATTGAAGCCATTTTAAGTTTTCTCTCCAAAGCTAAATTAAAGGAATCAATAACTTCTTCAGTATCTCCAGAATAAGAATTAAGAATAATAAGACTTTCTTTTAATATTTCTTCAGGCAAAGACGGCAATCCATAATTTTTATGAACTAAAATATTAAAACTTGAATCATAAGAATTTAAAATATCAGCAGCTAAATGAGAGCCGCCCATTCCCACAGCAATAAAATTTTTTACTCCTTCAAGAGATAAATTGCCTTCAATTTGAGGCTGGTATTCAAATTGTTTATTAAAATTTTTAATTATTTCGTACATTAATTTTGTATAAGTTCAATTACTTTATTTACTGGTCCTAGTGATTGAATAGTTTTAATAACTTTTGTTTTTTCAATAGACTCAAGCTTATCCTTACCTATAATTTTATCATCATCTAACCAATAAACTTCTAAATCAACAAAAGTATTTTGATTCCAAAAACTTCTTATTTGTTTATCGGGAAAAATAAATATCATACCATCATAATCAACAGGCTTTTTAACAAACATTAAACCTTTTTGCCATTCTTCTGGAGTTTTTGCTTCACGGAGCAAATAAATTTTATTTTCAAGTTCATAAGGAATTAATCTTTCGCTAATATTTGCTATTTGGAAATTATTATTCAAATAAAATTTTCTAAAATAGATATTTTCAATTTTTTTATTTTTTATATAAACCTCAACCCCGCCACCTATCATTGTTTCTTTAGAAAAATTTTGATCAAAAATAAAATTCCCTAAAGAATAAAAAATAAACTTATCTTTATATTTTTCAATATTTTGTATTACATGCGGATGATGACCAATAACCAAATCAGCACCAGAATCAATAGCTATTTTCGCTAATTTTCTCTGTCTTTCATTAGCTATTTTTTTATATTCTTCTCCCCAATGAAAACTAATAATTAAAATATCAACTTTTTCTTTTGCTTTTTTAATTATTCCCGATAGATTATCATCGATAACCGCGATACCAATTTTATTTTCTTTAACTTTTAAATGTTTTAAAAAATCAGAGAATCCTAAAAAGCCTATTTTTACTTCTTCTTTTTCAACAATTAAAGGTTCGTAAGAATTTCCAAAATAATTTATATTATTTTTTTCTAAATTTTTTAAAGTATCTTCAAAGGCTATTTTACCATAATCAAAAATATGATTATTAGCTAAATTAACAATATTTATATTTGCCTTACTCAAAGCTTCAGCAACTTCAGGTTTCATTCTAAAAGAATATTTACTACCTACTTTTGTTCCTTTATCAGAAATAGGACCTTCTAAATTAGCAATAACATAATCAAAACTTTTTAAATAATTAAGAATATTTAGAAAAGGGAAAACAAATTTTTTATTTAAATCTTTAATTTTTCCTTCTACAGATCTTGTCATCATTACATCACCAACAAAAAGAAGTTTTATCTCGTGATTTTCATTATATTTTATAAAATCATATTTTTCAACATTTACATAATCGTAGGTCCTGGTTTCATTAAAAAAATTAATAAAGAAAATTACGAAAATAACGACAAGAATTAAAAAGAAATAAATAAATTTATTTTTCATTCAAATTTTCTAAGATGTGCTCCGATAACTAAAGCCAAAGAAATAATGGCTAAATTTTTAATTATATATTGTCCTTCAAGAGTTGGTACTAAAAATTTCTGCCAGGTAATTCGGGGTAAAAGAAAAAGGGGTAAAGCGACAATAATCATATGTAAGATCAAGAAAAAAATTGCTATTCTTTCTAGTTTAGGGATAATGAATAAAATACCTATAAACATTTCAAAAAGACCGAAAAATTTTAAAAAGAAATCGAAAGGAATAAAGGGTGAAGTTTTATTCAGTAAAGCTTCAACAAGCGGAGAGGCCGGAGATAGATTCAAAACTTTTAGTAAACCAAAATATAAAAAAATAATAAAAATAGAAATTCTGCTAAAAGGTTCCCAAATTTTCTTTAAAAATTTAATAATAAACTCGTCAATATATTGAAACATTATTCAATTAAAAATAAATTTGTCAATTGATTATATTTTCGGATTATTTTTAGATCAAAAACAAAAAACATAATTTCGCAGGTTGGAAAAATAACTAATTTTTTCAAATGTCCAGAAATTGTTTTTAAATTTTTATCTCCTAAACTAGCATGAATATGAAGATAAGGGTGGTTTTCTTTTAAAGTCAAGTTTCCTATTAAACTTGCTATTTCAAATTGCTTTTTAAATTCAAACCAATCATAATCTTTTTTCTTTTCATTGTATCTTCCAATTTCACATTCTCTGCAAGCACCAATCCCATAAAAAAATCCAGAATTAATTTTATTCTTTTCTGCAAAATTAATTAATGACTCAAAAACTTCTTCATTGGGTTCTACTCTTAAAAGATATTGGTTTTTATTTATTTTTTTAATAATCATTTCTTTTAATTTTTATTTTCATCATTAAATTATAAATCAAAACAAAATTTAATCTTTTTTGTTCTCATCATTTATCTTTTGAAGTTTTCCAAAATTTTTTTCTAAATATTGAATTATTTCTAAATACTGAAAGGGGATTAAATCTAAACTTGCAACAATAGCAGCGTGTTCTTTACCAATATATCTAAAATGCCAAGGTTCATAATCATAACCTGTGATTTTCTTAGTATTTTTAGGATAGCTCATCACAAAACCATATTTCCAAGAATTTTCTTTTAACCATTTACCTTCGGGTGTTTTTTCAAATATGGTGGTTAATTTTGTTTGATAAGTTTTACTATCCAAATCAACAGCGGTTCCCAATTGATGTTCAGAATGACCTGCTTGAGCTATAACATCAAGGGCTTTTTTGCCATAAACTTTTATATAACTATAATATAAAAATTTTTGAATTTCAGGACGACGAAATCCCGAAACAACAATGATGTTTAAACCCTCCTTCTTGGCATCATTAAGCATCGTGAGTAAATTTTCGGCTGCCTCTTTGCGAAGACAGATAATACCCACACTCGAAACTTTATCTGTAATATTAACCAGATCAGGAGGAATATAATCCAGAGGCAAAGGATTCTTTTTACTCACTGGATAAAGTAAAAAATCTGGATAATCCTTTTCTGGGCTTGGGCAAAGAAGTTTATAATAAAGCTCATTAATTTTATTTAATGTTTCTTCATTTAAATAACCCGTGGGAGTTAAGTTATATTTTTCTTGAAATTTTATCAAAGATTTTTCTGTTTTATCACCAAAATTTCCAGTGATGGGCAATTCTTCGTTAACTTCTTTCTTTAAAATATTTTGTAAAATTTTAACATCCTTACCAGAATCTCCTTTTTTAAGTTCCCTACTTATACCAAAATTTTTGGCGTAAGTATATAAAAAATGAACCTCTTTTTGTGAAATTGAGGCAAGATTCAAATAAGCAAGATCCTCAAAAAAACTAAAATTATAAAAAATAATTATTAAAACTACTATCAATGTGACAATGAATAAAATTTTCCTCATTTTTAATTATTATCCTATTATAAAACAGAAGCTAAAATTTTACTCAGATACCCAAACGTCATTTTGCCAGCGCCAGTTTTTATCCATTCCTCCAAATATCCAAATTTTATCCTTAAAAACAACCGAAAAAAAGTCTTCTCTTCCTAACCATTGAGGATCATCTTTAGTTTTCTGCCATTCTAAACCATCTTTAGAAAACCAAACATCGTTTTTGCCTTTATTTTCGGAATCATTCAAACGCCCAATTAGCCACAAATAGTCTTTATAAGTAATTAACGTATGACCTTGTCTACTTTCCCAAGGAGGATTATCTGTCAGTAATTTCCAATTAATCCCATCTTCAGTAACCCAAACATCTTTAAAAACTTTACCACTCAAATTCATACCTCCCGTCAAAAACAATTTATCTTTAAAAACTTCAGTAGCATGATCCCATCGAGGTTGCCATGGAATATTTTTAACTTCATACCAATTAATACCATCCTCAGAATACCAAACATCATTAAAAACTTTTCTTCGATTATAATTGACACCACCGATTAACCAAATTTTATCTTTAAAAACCTCAACTGTTTGCCCTTCTCTTGCCGGCCAAGGAGTTTTAGAAACAATTTTCTGCCAATGAATACCATCGGCTGATTGCCAAATATCATTTTGATAACCACAAACAGGACTCCAACCGCCTAACATCCACAATTTATCTTTAAAAAATACCACTGACATTGATCTTCGAGGTGGCCACGAAGCTTTATTTAAAACTTTTTTCCAATGAATTCCATCTTCTGTATTCCAAATATCATTAAAATGAGGAGCTTTGTGATATTGAACAACAATTTTTTTATTTTTTCTAATGATATAAGCATTAGCATTTAAACCTCCCATTAACCATATCTTATCTTTAAAAACAAAAGCTTCTCCGGAATCTCTTTGCCTCCAAGCTGCTATTGAAGTTACTTTTTTCCAATTCAAATTTTCAGGAATAAAAGATTCAAAATCACTACTCGCTTTAAGGAAACTTGGTAAAAAAACAAAAATTAATAGTGAAAATATTCCTTTTTTTAATAAACTTGCGTTCATAACTTATCTATCTACTTTTGGCAGAGTAATTCCTTTTTGATTTTGGTATTTTCCTTTTCTGTCTGCATAAGAAATTTTACAAGGTTCATCAGCTTCTAAAAAAATAACCTGAGCTATTCCTTCATTAGCATAAATTTTTGCTGGAAGAGGAGTGGTGTTGGAAATTTCTATGGTCACATGACCTTCCCATGTCGGTTCAAGAGGAGTTACGTTAACAACTATTCCGCATCTGGCATAACTTGATTTTCCCAAAACAATAGCTAAAACATTTCTTGGAATTCTAAAATATTCAACTGATCTTGCTAAAACAAATGAATTTGGGGGAACAACACAAAATTTTCCCTTGTGCTTTATAAAATAATTTTCTTTAAAATTTTTAGGATCAACTATTTCATTTGGATAAGCATTGTGAAAAATATAAAATTCATCAGCAACTCTCATATCATAACCATAACTTGAAAGACCATAAGAAATTTTTCCTTTACGAACCAACCTATCAGCAAAAGGATAGATCATTTTATGCTTTCTAGCCATATGTTTTATCCATTCATCGTTCTTTATCCCTGCCATATTTTTATTATAACATAGCTTTAATTATATTACAAAACCTTTTACCCCTGTCAAATTCATTTTTAAATTTTTCAAAAGAAGCAGAGGCTGGAGAAAATAGTATCACGGATGAATTACCCGGATATTTACCGGATTTATTATTTAATAACTTACCCGGATTTCTCCCGGATGAATTACTTAATATCTTACCCAGATGTTTCCCGGATGATTTACCCGGATGGCCACCGGATATATCCGGTTTAAATCCAGGTATCTTATCCTGTCTTAATCGGGGTGAATTTTCAAATATATCCGGTTTTAACCCGGGTGTTTTATCCGGTTGATATCCGGGTAAATTACTTATCAGTGTTAATCCGCGGTAGACTGCTTCCCTTAAATCCTCAAAAATATTTTTTTCAATCAAGGGGTATTTTATTTTTCTTAGTTCTTCAATTAATTTTTTTGTAGCACTACCATTAAGCAAAATCAAGTTTTCTGGTTTAATTTCTTTTTTTATTTTTTTAGCTAAATCTTTAAAATCTAAATTTTTATCAGTTCCTCCGGTAATTAAAATTAAATTTTTATATTTTTTAAATCTTTCAATAGCATTAATTGTTGCATCAGGAGATGTTGCTGATGAGTCATTAATTATTATTAAATTTTTATCTTTATAAACTACTTCTTGTCGAAATTTAAGTGTCTTCAAATTCAAAATGAAATTTTTCAGTTTTTTAATTTTATCTTGAGGATTTTTTATATTTTTAGATTTTAAATAAAGATAAATAGTCAAAAGAGCAAAAAGTAAATTATAAAGATTGTGCTCTCCATAAATTTCTTTAAATTTTTTTATGGAGAATAATTCATAATACCTGAAAATGGTAGATTTACCCGGATGATTACCGGATTTATCGCCCGGATGTTTCCCGGATTTATTATCCAATATCTTACCGGGATATCTACCGGATAAATTACCCGGATGGTCACCGGATATATCCGGTTTTAATCCGGGTGTTTCATCCGGTTGATATCCGGGTAGCATATCCGGTTCTAATCCGGGTGATGTATCACATATAAAAACTTTCTCATCTTTAATATAAATTCCCCTCTCTGGTTTTTTCTTTAAGGAGACAAAATAAACTTGACTTTTTGGTTTTAACTTTAAAAAGAAATCTGTCCATTTATTGTCTAAATTTAAAATTAAAAAATCTTCTTCTGTTTGATTTTGAAAAATTTTTGATTTAACGCTCGCATATTCTTCAAAACCAGAATACCTATTTAAATGATCATTATAAATATTAGTAATTATTGCAATCTTAGTCGCTTTAATATTAGAAAGTCTGCGTGAGTCTGCGTCTAGTCTGCGTAAGTCTGCATTAGAATAAAACTCTAACTGAAAAGAAGAAATTTCTAAAACAGAAATACTTTCATTTTTTGTTTTATCTAAAATTTTGAACAAACTTTTTTCCGGTTGATTTCCTCCCAACAAAACTTTCTTTCCAAAAAATTTTCTTAAAAGTTCATGAATCCAGGTTGTTGTCGTTGTTTTTCCCCTTGTTCCTGTAATAGCAATAATATCTCCTTTAGCATATTTAAAAAATAAATAGCAATCATTAACTACTTCTTTTCCTTTTTCTTTTGCATAATTTGCCCATTCACTTTTATAACTAACTCCAGGATTAAAATAAACAATATCCGAAGAATCTATATCTTCAAGCCTATGCTTTCCTAAAATATATTTAGCTTTAATTTTTTTTAATTTTTTAATTGATGGTAAAAGTTCTTTTTTTGTTTTTTTATCGGTAATAATAAGTTTGGCTCCTTTTTTATAAAACCATCTTACTGCCTCAACTCCACCACCCAAAAGACCTAAACCAAAAATCAAAACTTTTTTATTTTTTATTTGTTCTATCATTCCTCTTTTAAATTATAAACCTTTTATATTATGTTTTATGTTAAAATTTAATTATGAAAAATCTAAAAGTTTGGGATTATAAATTAGATAAAAATTGGAAACCAAAGAATGACTTTGAATGGCAATGGTATTTGATTAGGAAGATAAACTATGGTGATCTTAAGGGATTGAAAGCTGCTCTAATTAAAAAATATTGGAAAAAAATTAAAAAATATTTGACTCCGGGAAAAAAGTTTTTGTTTGAAAATTTTTTTAAATATTATGGAAATATTAAATAAAACTCAAAAAGCTGTTTTAGATATTTTTTCTAAATCAGATTTATCGAAAAAATTTTACTTTACAGGAGGAACTGCTTTAGCCTTTTTTTATTTGAAACACAGAAGATCAGATGACTTAGATTTTTTTACTGAAGAAAATTTTAGGTTAAAAGATATTGAAGATTTTATTAAGGAATTGAAGAAAAAACTCGGATTGAGGTCTGTAAATGTTAAAAAGTTTAATGGTAGATATGAAACAATAATTCAAAACAGAGACTTTTGCCGAATAGATTTTAATAAATATGAATATAAAGCACTTAAAAAGAAAAATAAATTTAAAAATATCTTGATAGATTCGTTAGAGGATATTTCAGCAAACAAAACGTTGTCTCTTTTCGATCGCAATGAGCCCAAAGATGTTTTTGATATTTATTTTTTAATTAAAAAAGCAAATCTTAGCTCTAAAAAACTTTTAAAATTAACAGAAAAGAAGTTTGGTTTAAAATTTTCCGAAGATAATTTTTGGGAAGAATGTTTAAAAAAATCTAAAAATATTATTAGGCTTAAACCTTATCTTTTAAGTAGAAACCAAAAAATTTTGTTAGAAATAAAAGAATTTTTTGAAAAAGAATCATCTTGTTATTTAAAAAAGATTCTCAAATGAAAATTTTAGTGACAATATAAATAAAGCAGAAAAATTATTTCACTACTACTTTTAACTCTGCCTTCTTAACATTACTCAATGGCCAATAGGATTCGATAAGAAAATCTTTATCAGCAATAAATTCTACTTCTGCTTTTTGGCCAGGTTTAATTGGTTCGGTTTTGAATTTTTCACTTCTAAAATCTAAACCTCCATAATAAACATTACTTGATCTTACATAAAGATAAAGCTTTACTTTAGCTCCTTTTGTAAATTCCAAACTTGATGGATAAAAGCCATAATCATCTGCCTCAACTTTTGCTTCTGTTAAAGATTGAGTTTGGGTTGTTGGAGTTTGAGGTGTTGGAGTTCTAACCGGACATTTATCTGTCTTTACCCAGCCTGGAGGAACATCGCAAGGAGTTGGAAATTCTTTACATTCTAAAGGATTTTGGGGATTATAAGCAGGAGTGATAACTTGAATGCAAGATATTGGTGTTGAAGTAACTGGTAATTTTGGTTCAATTGGTTTTGGCCCAATTGGTTTGGGAACACTAACAATATTTCTTACAATCAAAGCATCAATACCATGACTGTCTTTATCCATAAAGCCATAAACATTAATTTTATCTCCAACCTTAAAGTCTTCTAATTTTGCTCTTTGTCTATTTCTTTGAAGTAAAATGGTGTCATTTGATATTTGAATAGCTAATTCTTTTTGTAAAACTGGTTTTCTGACATCTAAAACGCATGGCAAAGATTTTTCACTTTCTTCTGATTGAAAAAGCATACATTTCCAACCAATATCTCTAACTGCAAAAAATATTGCTTTAACATTTTGAATTCCTGGGTCAAGTAAAATTCTTGTTATCCTTAAATTATTTATCTGTACAATGGCATCATTACTTCTATCTTCATCAGGTAAAATTGGTCTTATAATTTCTGGGGTGATTGGTTTTGTTTCTATGGCTTGAGGTAGAGCTGGCATAACTCCTTTGGGAAGCTCTATTATCTGTGGTTGGATAACTTTTGTTTCTACAGGACCTGGAGCTTGTTCTATTTTCTTTTCTGTTTCAGGAACCTTAATTTCATGACGAGGAGCTTCTATGGGAGATACTGGTTGTATCTGTCCTCCTTGAATTAATTTTTGTAAGATATCCACAATCTGCCTTAAAACATTGACATCAACAGAAACAGCCTGAGCAAAAACAAAATTAACAACCAAGAAAAATATAGAAATAAAGAGTAATTTTTTCATTTTTAAAATTTTTTACCCCGACCTTAATTTAATTATAACATAAATTTATTTTAAAATTATTTTAAAAACCGGGACAGCATCTAACGAACTTTTTCCCAAGTTGGATTTTGTAATCCGAAAATTGCCTTCGATACACCAATTAAAGATGCTAAATTTACAACACAGAAATAATAAATTAGATTAATTAATTTATTAACTTTTTTTTGTTTTTTTTCTGATAAATAACCTAAAATTGTCAATAAATAAAAAACAATTTGAAGTATAAATAAAATTAAATAAAAAGGATTTTTCAGCAAGAACAAATTACTTAAAAATATAAAAATCAAAAAATATCCTACTAACCATCTTAAAATTTTATGTGATATTAATTCGAAAAATAAAAGTGGCTTGAATTTCATTATGCTTTCTTTCAATAAAATTAAAGCACCAACAAAATGCCAACCGGTAATAACAACTTTCCTTTTAAAATTGGCTGTCGATGTTAAGTAAACCTCTTCTTCAGAAATTGCTTCTGGCTCCAATATTACACCATATCCTTGTAAAGCAATTTTAATCGGAAGATCGAAGTCATCTCCACGACAGGGGGAAATTGGTTTGTAAAGTTCCCTTCTAAAAGCATAAATTGAACCATTAGCTCCCAAAAGAGAAAAGAGGTTGCTTTCTAACTTTTTAACAAATGTTTCGTATTTCCAATAAATCCCCTCGTTTTCGCCAAAAGAATCATTTAAAATATTAACATATTTTAAAAGACCGGAAACACAACCAATTCTTTTATCGGCAAAATTTCTAACCAATTTTTTCAAAGCATCTTTTTCAAAAATTCCGTTGGCATCAGTTAAAACTATAATTTCTCCTTTACAATGAGGAATTGTCCTGTAAATTGTGTATTGTTTTCCTTCTCTACCTGAATAAGCAAAAAGTTTAACCCCGTTTTTCTCATAGTTTTTAACTATTTCATTCGTTCTATCGTTTGATTCTGAAGCAACGATTATTTCTAATTTTTCTTTTGGATAATCTAATTCTAAACTGTTTTCAATCTTTTTTTGAATTACTTTTTCTTCATTATAGGCAGGAATTATCAAAGAGACTGTTGGAAAAATTTCTTTCTTTTCTGGTTTTTTGCCAAATAAAACTCCCAAAACAAGTAAAATCAAGGGGTAGCCAAGATAACAATATAAAATTAAAAAAATAGAAGACCAAAATATAATCTCCATGTTATTTAACAAAATTTTCTTGAATCCAAGAATAAGTCTTTTTTAAGCCTTCTTCAATATTCACTTTTGGTTTCCAATTTAACATTTTTTTTGTCTTCTTTATATCTGCAGTTCTTGAAATTGGACCAACGGGCTTGGTTTTATCATAAATTGGCTTTATTTTTTTTCCTGAAATTCTAATTATTTTCTCTGCTATTTCTTTTATTGAGGTAGCTTTTCCTGACCCAATATTTAAAATCAAAGGAGAAATTTTTGAAATTTTTTCTTCCATTTTAATCAGTGCCTCAACACAATCTGTAATATAAAGATAATCTCTTGTTTGTCTTCCATCTCCCCAAACTACAAATTTTCTTTTTGGATAAAAAATTGCCTTTTTTATCAAATCAGTGATAGCATGCGATCTCTCATCTTGAGGTTCATTAACTCCATAAACATTAAAAATCCTTGCAATCCCAATTTTTACACTTTTCATCAAGAGTAATTGAATTTCTCCTAAAATTTTCGATAAACCATAGCCGCCGTCTGGGTTTATGTTTATTTTAAATTTCTGGTTCTTAATTTTAGGTATAATTTCGATTTTTAAATCTTTTTCAGAAAAAATTGCTCCGAAATAAAATTGTTTATCTAACGGATAAACCGCTGATGAAGAAGCATGGATAATTTTTCTGATTTTGTTTTCCTGGCAAGATCTAAAAACATTAGAATCGATGGATAGATTTTCGGAGAGAGCTAAAAATTCAGCAGACTCAGATCCATGTAAAAATTTTATTCCTCCAACTCGAGCTGCTAAATGATAAACGACGTCTCCATCTTTCAAAGATTTTAGTGTATCATTAAAGTTAGTTAAATCAATTTTTCTAAATTCAAAATCAGTTTTTTTCAATCCTAAATTATAAAGGTTTTCTAATTTTCCGAAAGATAAATCGTCAATCACTATTACTTTCCTCTTTCTTTTTACAAGTTCTCTTACCAAATGGCTACCAATAAATCCAGCGCCACCGGTTACAATTACTTTTCCTTTATTGTACATATTTTAGTTGTTTTAATATTCTTCTGGCCGCTATTCTTACTGCTTCATCTGATGTATATCTTGGCTGCCAACCAATTTTTTTCATTTTCTTAATTGAAAAATGAACTATTGGTGCATCTCCTTTCCATCCCCTCTCTCCTCCAGTAAATTTAAATTTAACATTTTTTAATCCCATTTCTTCAGTAACAATTTGGGCTACTTTTTTAATTTTGGTATACGTTTCTGCTCCCAAATTAAAAACATCACACTGGAGTTCTTGGTTTTCAAATTTAGCATAATTAAAAGCATGGAACATTCCTTCAATACAATCCTCAACCAAGAAAAATGGTTTTTCCTGCTCTCCATTGCCTAAAATCTCCAATTCTTTTGGATTCTTCTTTAATTTTTGAATAAAATCGAAAATTACACCGTGATCCATTCTATCTCCTACGACATTTCCAAATCTAAAAATCCATGCTTTAATCCCAAACAAATGTGAATAGGCACTAACAAATCCTTCTCCGGATAGCTTTCCTGCTCCGTATAAATTTATAGGAAGAAGTGGTCCATAATTTTCGGATAAAATGGTTTTTTTACCTGCATCTCCATAAACGCAGGCGGTAGATGTAAATAAAATTTTATCAATACCATTTTTTCGCATTGCTTCCAATACATTCCATGTTCCAATAACACAATTTTTTAGATCTAAATCAGTAATTTTATTTCCACCTGGAATATCTGTATTAGCTGCTAAATGCCAAATGACATCATGTCCTTTCATAGCTATTCTTAACTTCTTAAAATTCAATAAATCACCCTTAATAAATTTAAAATTTTTATTTTTGAAATTATGTTTAATATTATCAATCGGCGCTAAAGATAAATTGTCATAAACCGTAACCATTTTCCTTTCTTTTAATAATCTATCAACTAAATGGGAACCAATAAAACCAGCTCCTCCAGTTACAAAATGTTTCTTACCGAAAATATTTTGTTTTTTATACATTGTAAATAATTCGATTAAATAAATCTACGACTTCTATTGTTGTTTTCTTCCAACTAAATTTTTTTGCTTGTTCAAGACCTTTATTCTTCATTTTATCATAAAAATCTTTATCTTTCAATAATTTCATTATGCTTTTTGCAAATTCTTCATAATCTCTAGGCTCGTGCATTATTCCACCATCTCCAACAACTTCTGGCAAAGAAGAGGTGTTTGAAGTAAGAACCGGAACCCCAGATTGCATTGCTTCCAAAACTGGCAATCCAAAACCTTCGTAAAATGAAGGAAAAAGAAAAATAGTTGCTAAATTGTAAATGTAAGGAAGGTCTTGATTATCAACAAATCCTTTATATTGAATGTTTTTTCTTTTTTTTATTTCTTTTAGGTATTGATTTCCTCTATACCCAATTCTGCCAAAGAGAAAAATTGGAGTTTCGGTTTTATCTTTTATTAAATCAGCAATTTTAATTATTCCATCGATATTCTTTCTTTCTTCCAAAACGCCGATATATAAAATAAATTTTTCGGGCAAATTGTATTTTTCACTGATTTTTCTTTTATCTGCTTCGGATAGATTCCTTAGGTGAAAAATTTCATCGGCTGCCCCATAAGCTACTTTTATTTTTTCTTCTGGTACATTATAAAACCTGATAATATCTCGCTTTGATGATTCCGAAATTGTAACTATCAATTCAGTGTACTTAACTGCTCTTTTCAAAAGAAGGTCCGCATATTTTCGGTAATAAAGAGGGTGAAAGTTTTTATCGATTTTGTGAAATACATCGTAAATGGCAATGATACTTTTTGGTTTGATTTTTTTAATAGGCAAAAAGTGATTTGGGGAAAAAAATAAATCGATTTTGTATTTTTCAAGATATTTTGGCAAAACAAAATTTAACCAAAATGGAGAAATTGCTTTTTGGAAAATTCCTTGGGGAGTAAATTTTAATGTCGGAATGTTTTTTATTCTTTCTTTTTCGTATTGTGGCAATTTTCCATAAGAAAACAAAAAATAATCGTTTTGATTATCGCACTCTGGAAGATTCTTTAAAATATTTAAAAGATACCGACCCACTCCGGTCATTTTTATTTCTAAAACCCTAACATCGATTCCTATTTTCATACTCATTTTTCATCTTTGCTTTTTAATCTTTGCTTTTTAATTAATTCTTCATACAATTTCTCATGTTCCCTAGCCATTTTTTCAAGGGTAAAATAATTTTTAATTCGCTGATAACCGCTCTCTCCCATTTCTTTTGCTTTCTCTGGATTTTTTAATAGAAATATAATTTTTTCAGCTATAATCTCTGGATTCTTTGGCTCAATCAAAAATCCAGTTTCACCATCTATTACCACCTCTGAAATTCCTCCCACATTACTTGCTATCACTGGTTTTTTTGCTACCATTGCCTCTAAAATTGCTGCTGGAACTCCTTCTTTAATAGAAGGAAGAACGAAAATATCTATGTTCATAAGAATTTCTTCTAAATTTGATATAAAACCAGTCAATAAAACTCGATGAGAAATTCTTTTTTTCTCTATTAATAATTCTAATTCTTTTTTTTGTTTTTCTTCATATGGATTTGATGTCCCACCCACAATTAAAAAATAAACTTCTGGAATTTCTTTTAATACAATTTCGGCTGCTTCAATAAAATCTTGCTGTCTTTTCTGTTCTGTATCTATTCTTCCTATCATCGCTACTATAGGTTTTTTTATTAACTGGCTATTTATCTTTAATTCTTTTCTGAAATTAGAAATAATTTCTTTTGCTTTTATTCCGTCATAGATAGTTTGAAATTTAGATACATTTATCCCTTCTTTTTTTGCGATTTCTGTATAATTGTTGCAAATAGTAATTGTTGAATCTGAAAATTCAGAAAGAAACTTAATAAAAATTTTATATTTAAAAACTTCATCAAGAGTGTGGAGCGTCCAAAGAAAAGGCTTCTTACATAATTTAGCTGCAATTAGGCTAAAAAGAGCAGAATAGAATAAATTTGCTTGTAAAATGTCGATTTTTTCTTTTTTAATGATTGAAATAGTTTTAAATACTAAATACAAAAAATTTGGGGTTTGTAGAATCGCCTTTAAAATCTTATTTTCCATGATTAAGTTTTTTGTTTTTATTGGAAAGAATTTGATGTTTCTTTGTTCCAATTCTTGGATAAATTTTTTGTTTTCTCTGGCGCACAAAACCATAGGGAAATATTTTGTCTTATCTAACCCATCAATCAAACGGATCAAGTGGTTTTGTCCACCAGCATAAATATAATGAGTATCAATGTAAAGTATTTTTATCATTGATTAAATTTTTCCTCTAAAAATTTTTCGTTTCAATATTCTCCAACGAACATCTCTAAATAGAGCTGGTGATAAAAACGCAATTAAGTAATAAAGCAAATATTTAGGATTGGGATAAACTAAAAATGCTTTTAAAAGATGTTTTCTTCCTCTTTTGATCTCTCCTGATTTTAAAAATTCACGACCTATTTTGTTTTGGAAAAAGGCAAAGGCTTTAGGTCCTAATTGATGATAAAACTCATAATGTTTCTTATAGAATCCCTCTATTTCTTCAATCGATAAAACTGAAGAACCAGAAACTTCTCCTGATGAAGGATAACAATGATATATTCTCAATATTTCTGGAAGGCAATACCATTTGTGATTTCTTAAAACTCTTATTCCAAAATCTAAATCCTCAAAAACTTTTTTTTCGTCGTACCACAAATTTTCTTTTGTGAAAATTTCTTTTCGAATAACGCAACCATTACCAATGGGTTGTTGCCAAAATGGAACATTCCAATTACAACGGGCTTCACTAATTTTCTTTCCATCTCTTGTTCTTAGTTCAGCGTGGGTAATTACCATTACCACATCTTTATTTTCTTCTAAAAATTTTACCGTCTTTTCTAAAAATTTTGGTAAATATTCATCGTCATCATCTAAAAAAGCAATGTATTTTGATTCCGGGCTTGACGCTTTAACTCCTTGATTTCTGGCTTTTGGCATATTTCCTTTTTCTTTATTGTGAATATAATTTATTCTTGGATCATTAAAACTTTTAACCACCTTTTCTGTTTCATCATTCGGACTATCATCAATAATTACAATCTCAAAATTCTGATAAGTTTGGTTCAAAACACTCTTAATTGCCTGACCAATAAAATCAGGCCGATTATAAGTTGGAATAATAACACTAACTTTTGGGTTATGATTATTTTTTGAATCTTCCATAGAGATTATAAATTATAAATAAAGACCTGTAACAATTTAAACAATTTCCTTCTCAGAAACACCGAAAGATTTACGCCACAGGTTTTGAATTTTCAATTTTATTGGTGTTAACCAATTTCTAATAAATTTTGGAAAAAAACTATAAAAATAACGAAATAGAGTAATTAAAAAGGATTTATAAAAATTTGGGTATTTATTCCGATATTTTATAATTAATTTTAAATGATTTAATAAACATTTTCTTCCATATTTTGTTATATGACCTCTTTCAAACTCACCCCATGTATAAGCAGTAAAATATTCTTGAAAACTATAAAATTTTCCTAATTGTCCTAATCTTAAATAAAGGTCGAGGTCCTCACCCAAAGGATTTTCTTCATTGTATCCACCTATTGTTTCCCAATCTTTCTTCCTAAAAACCACAGAACTACTCATAAAACCCTCTGGCATTAAAATCATTTTTCGAATATCTTCGTCTTTTTCAGGATAAATCGTTCCTATTTTGATAATTTTTTGAGGATTTTCTTGAATGATGCCAATAATTCCCCCTGCGCAAAGTGAATAGTCCGGATTTTCCTCTAAAAATTTAATTTGTTTTTCTAACTTTTTTTCGTCATACCAAAAGTCATCATCATCCAGAGGGGCAATATATTTGCCTTGGGCCAGCTTTATCGCTTTATTTCTTGCTTTAGCAATATTTGTTCTATCTTTTACAGTATTAGTATGAACATCTGGTTCATGAAAATAACGAATTCGGGAATCACTTAAATATGGTTTGATAATTTTTTCTGTTTCATCATTTGGACTTCCATCAATTATAATAATTTCAAAGTTCTGATAAGTTTGCTTTAAAACACTTTCAATCGCTCTCTTTAACAATTGCGGCCGATTATAAGTAGGAATAATGACGCTGACTTTTGGATAATTTTTCATAATTTCTCTCTTTTTAACCAAATTAACATATCGCCGTTTTTTCGTTTTGTTAATTTTCCGATCAAAAATAAGATAAAAGCAGGGATAGCGAATAAAATATAGTCTTTCATATAAGCCCCTAAATGAACAACTTTGGTCAAAAACCTCACTTGTGGAACAACATCATCTTTCTCTTTAGAAATTTTTACTGTCTTCATTACTAAACCAAATCTACATTTTTCTGACAAAGCATCTAATAGGAATTGGAATTGTTCTACATAATCAACGCGAATAATTTTAAAATTTATTTTTTTGAACAAATTAGAAATTGCTGATTCATTCCATCGACTCAAATGATGATAAGGAAAATCCGCTTTGATTGCATTAACCAACATTCTTTCTCTTGAAGGAGTACTTAAAACAATTAAGCCATCCTCTTTAATAAGCTTATTTACACTTTGAATAAATTCCAAAGGATTATCTAGGTGTTCAATTACTTCAAAAAAAGTTATAATGTCAAATTTTTGAAGATTAGGCAGTTGAAAAAATTCATCGAAAGAAAGGGCAAAAACATTCTTTAATCCAAAATGATTTTTTGCTACTTCGATCGCATTTCTATCAAAATCTACGCCCCATACTTCGCATCCCCTTTTTTGTAATTCAGCTAAAAATTCTCCTCTTCCACATCCTAAATCCAAAACTTTTGCACCTTTAGAAAAATTTTTATAGATCTTTAAAAATTGTTTATGATAACCTCGTCGTAATTTTGGTTTTTCAATATTTTGCACTACATACCCAGCACAAGATTCATACCATTCTTTACCCGGATTTTTAAATGGCATCCAAAACTGAACTTGACATTTGGAACATTCATAAAGAGACCATTTTCCTTCTTTACTTTTGTAATCTTGAATAAATTTAAAATCTGCTTTTTCTTTGCAAACTGGACAAATTTCTGGTGGGTTTTGATACGGCATAATAAAATTTTCGGAAAATAACAATTATTTTTCTAATTTCACAATCATACATTGATTGTTTGATACTCTAATTATTGATTCTGGTTTGTCTCCAAAAAATTCTTCACATGCTCTTCTTACTCCCTCCATAGATGGATAGTCATGTATCATGATTATACCTCCTTTTGCCATTCTCGGGTAAAAAAAGATTAAACAGTCTAGGGTGCTTCTATATAAATCTACATCTAAATGAACAAATGAAAAAAGTTTATCTTCTATTGTTTTGGCTGTTTCAGGAAATCTTCCTTTTTAGAAATATACATTTTTATATCCCTCTAAGTACTGTTTAACACTTTCTAATGATGCTTTCATTTCACCTTCATGAAGCTTGTTCTCATAAATCTCGGTAGGACTAGGAAGTCCTTCAAAGGTATCAAATAAATGTAAGTTTTTATCCCCTTTTGCTTCACAGATAAGTTTTGCGCTACCGCCCTGATAAACACCGACTTCTGCAATGTCTCCGGTAATTTTTTCGGTAGCTTTTATAGCATAATATATTCTACTTGCCTCATCATCTGTCAACAACATTTCAACTTCATTTCTAATTTTATTTATCAGAATGGATAATTCTCCTATAAATACTATTTCCTTTTGGTGTTTCTTAAGATAATTCTTTAAGAATTTTCTGAAAAATTTTATTATTAACATATTAATGTGTTTTGCATTCTAGATTTATAACATCGGCTAATTTCTAACTTAATTTTTATTTTCCTTCCAATTCTTCCATTGCTTTCTTTGCATCATTTAAAAATTGAGTCACTGTTTCTTTTGTCCTTGCAGAAAGAAAGCATTTTTCCAAAACATCTGGTGGAATTGTTAAAATATGAGCTCCTGTTCTTGCCCAGTATTCAACATTTTCTGGACTTCTAACAGAGCCAACAATAATTTCAATTCCTTCAAATTTATGAAGATCTAACCATTCTCTCACATACTTTATTGTGTTAAAAGCTCTCTCAACTCCTTGTTCTTCTGATATTCTTCCTCCGAAAATACTAATAAAACTGAATTTTGGTTTGTTTTTGGCTAAATCCCTGGCACTTTTTATTGCCCTGGCAGCCAAAATTGCTTGATTGAAAGTTGTCATCGCTGTAACATTAATTGAGATTCCCTCTTTTGTCAATTGATAAATAGCAGGCAATAGAGATTTTCCCTGAGTATCGGTAATTGTTATCTTAA
>Ga0272449_1000624_pt1 | contig 41033 bp, 34 predicted proteins | sample YNPCB0241_FD_198679 | JGI IMG/M metagenome (GOLD analysis project Ga0272449, IMG submission 198679) | Hot spring sediment microbial communities from Yellowstone National Park, WY, United States - YNP-CB-024-1 | ecosystem: Environmental > Aquatic > Thermal springs > Hot (42-90C) > Sediment...
GAAAAAAATTTAAACTTCAAAATGATTTTTGCAGGGGATGGAAATGCAAAGAAAAAGATGACTTTTTTCGTAAAAAAGAACAAGCTGGAGAGTTTTGTTTGCTTCGCCGGGAAAATAGCTGAAAGATCTTATCTTAACACTCTCTACAAAAGGGCAAACTTATTTGTTTTTCCAAGCCTTTATGATACTTCGGGTATTGTGGTCAGAGAAGCAGCTCTCTTTGGTTGCCCATCTGTGCTTGTGAAGAATTCAAATGCAACCAGTGGAGTCATAGATGAATATAATGGTTTTCTTATAGAAAATACTCCCGCCTCCCTTGCTGAAAAGATTGAAAATCTCTTAAACAAAAGAGAAATTTTGAAAAAAGTAGGGGAAAACGCAAGAATTTCACTTGCAGTAAGCTGGGAAAAGATTATGGATGTCGTAGCAGAAAGATACAACCATATCCTGAAAGAATTTCAGTCAAAATAAAATGCAAATAAAGAAAATAATTGAAATTAGCTCTACTATATACTAAAATATATATCTTTTTTAAGTATAAAGGGAATTTTTATGGAAGAAAATTATGGCAGTTTACTAAAAATCTCTAGATTTTTTGTTTTGCTTTCCTTTGTTTTTTGTGTTTTTGCAAGTTTTTTTATTTCCTTTCTCATAGCTTCTATGGTTTTCTATTACATCTGGATTTTTTCATCAGGTAAGATTAAAAGAAAATTTGTGGTTGAAAAAATAGATTTTTTACTTTTTTTGTTCTTCTTTTTAGTTCTGGTTAGAAGTTTTTTCACTCCTCAAATTCTAACATCACTTGCGGCTTCATTCTCGATTTTATTTTATATACTTTTATTTTTATTCTTCAGAAATTTTCCTTTCCAAAAAGTAGATTTTTTTAAAATTTTCCGTTTTGTTGCAATTTCACTTGTTTTTGTAAATCTATTTGCTCTTATCCATTATTTCATCATCAAGAAAACAATTACTTTAACATTTTTTGGAAATAAAATTTATCAAATTATCCCTTTTCAGGGAAATTCAGCTGGTGCTCCTCTTGTTTCAATACTTGATCATCCCACGGGTGGTGGAATAATCCTTTCACTGATTTCTAACTTTATACTATTCTGGCTTATTGCAAGTTGGAAAGATGAGAAAAATAAATGGAAAATTCTTTATACTTTTTCCATAATTATTTCTTATTTTTGTATATTTCTTACTTCTTCAAGAAGCGGGTTGTTAAATATTTTACTTGGTATATTATTAGCTTCAATACTTTTCAAAAAATACAAAATCTTTCTTCTAGGCTTCTCTTTTATTGTAATACTTCTAATTCTAATCCCTAATCAAAAATTAAAACAAACATTTAATGAGGGACTTGATTCTTACAATATTCCCCCAAGAATCCTTCAGATTGAAGCTGGAACAGAATACTTTAAAGAAAATCCTCTTTTCGGTATAGGTCTTATGCAGTTTAAAGAAAGATTTCAAAATTATCATAAAAAGCAGCATTTTCCTGGGTACTTTTTATGGGGAGTAGAGTTTTTACATAATGGATATTTATCCATTTTAGTAGAATGTGGAATAACAGGTTTTTTACTTGTATTTTCTTACATTATAATTCGATTTATTCTTATTTTAAAAGATTTTTTGAAAAAAGAGAATGACCGCTGGTTGAAAATAATGGGGTTATACATAATTCTCTGGTTTCTTTTAGATTCAATATTTAATGCTCATCTTTATGTTGTACCAATAGGAAGTTTTTTCTGGATAGGTCTTGGAATTTCGCAGAATGCCAGTTTGAAATCCCGAGAACTTTAAGAGATGATAAAATTTCAAGAAATGAACTAAAAATATATACTTCTTTTCCCTCATTCATTGGTAAAAAAAGTTGCTCAGGGCAAAAGCGCCTGACCTTTCATCATCCAGAATCTTACAACCTCATTATCTCGTGGAAATTTTCAAAAAACTCCCAGCAAGCATTGATTTTTTCTTCAAAAATATAGATACAGGCTGGAGGTGTCCCCTGTGATTTACAGAAATCTTTTATCTGCTTTTTTAAGAATTCTCTGTATTCTTCAGGGGTATTAAATTTTGATATGTCAATCTTTTCTATCTGTTCCAATGTTTGATGTATATGATATGATTCTCTTTCAAGTAAAGCTAAATTCTCCTTCCTTAGAATTGTAAATACTTCCTCAGGGTTTTCCACCATCGTTTTAAATTCTTTTACTTTCTCCTTCAGATATCTGTCAAGCAACCTCATACCAAAAACTACGATTGAATGAAAAATCCTTACTTCCTTTTTTTGATCCATTGCTTGCTCCTCCACTTTAGTCCAGAAAGTCTTCAAATTTTAAACCAAGAATAAACTGGAGTATCAGTTAGCTAACCTTTGTATCAAAAAGCAAGTTGCCTTTAATCAAACACTAAAAAAGTAGAAGCTTGTAGAAATTTCTTCCTCCCGGCTAATGTTAAAAAACCTAAATCTTCTTAAAACTTTGCAAAAACCAACAAAAATAGTATCCCGGATAGAGTAAGCAAAACCTCCCTTTTTATTAAACAAGCACACCCAAACCAAAATCAGATGAAAACTCAAAAAACTTGAGTTTTCACATAACTTCTTTTGTTTACTCCGTAAGATTATTAATTTTTCGAAGAAACTTTCTTGACATTGAAGTTTTTTCATCAGGAAAGCAAAAAAATTATATCACATACAGGAATTATATGCAATACTTTTTTAATTCATTTAAAATTTCAAAAATGGTTAATTTTTTCTCAATGGCAATTCTTTTTAAATCTTCATATTCAAATTTTTTCTTTATTTCTTTTTCACCCAAAATCCCTGTCTTAACCCTAATCTTACCGAGAGAAGTTTCGATAATTTCTTCTTTTCTTTTAAGTTTGACTTTCTCCACAGGGAATTTTCTCAATCCAAATGTAGTGGTATCCCTGAACAAAATTTCTTCTATCTTTTCGGTTTTATCTTCATCACATAAAACTGTGATTTTGAAAGCGGGTCTGCTTTTTTTCATAATTACTTGTGAAATATACACATCCAGTGCACCAGCTTCAAAAAGTTTATCAATTACAATGTCTACTTTTTCTGGCTCCATATCGTCTAAATTAGTTTCTATAATAACATTTTTTTCTCTCAATAAATAATCTTTTTTAACTTCTCCGTAAAAAACTCTTAAAACATTGGGAATTTCTGTCTCTCTTTCCCCGGCACCATAACCTATCTTTTCGATACTAAAATTTTGAGGGAATTCAAACATATCTACTACATTTTTAATTATTGCTGCACCTGTCGGGGTTGTCGCTTCCCCAAAAGCTAATTGTTTTACAGGGACGCCTTTCAATAATTCAGCTGTCGCCGGTGCTGGCACAGAAAACTTACCGTGTGAAATTTCAATAACTCCAGATCCAATCTCAACAGATGAAGAAAAAACCTTTTCTACTCCGAGTCTTTCAAGGGCAAGCGCACCACCAACTACATCGATAAATGTATCAATTCCTCCAATCTCGTGGAAATGAATTTCATTAACACTGACATTATGAATTTTTGCCTCTGCCTCTGCAATATCAGTAAATATTTTTCTCGCAAGATCCTTTACTTTAGAAGATAGCTTTGTTTTCTCCAAAAGATTAAAAAAATCAGAAAGATGTCTGTAAACCCTTTGTTCTTTTTTTTCATTAATATGGAGTTTTTTAGCTCTGATTCCCTTTTTTACAATTTCGTGAAATTCTATTTCAACTTCATCATTAAAGATTTCCCTTATGATTTCGTTAAGCCACATTCCATCGCCATTTATATCTATAAGGGCTGAAAGATTCATATCACCACTTATACCCGCAAAACAATCATAATAAATAGCTTTCATAAAATTTATTCCTGTTAGTATTTTTTAAGATTATAAAGCAAATTAGACAATTTCACAATCAGGTTTTAAAAATTTACACAATTTATTTTCCGCCTGTTTTTTTAACTTAAACTTATATTAATGCTAACTTATTTACAGATTTTAAATGTTTAACTTTATGGCAGCCTAATAACAAAAGCATTTAAGATTATATAACAAAGCAGAAAAATCGAACCTGCAACAAGGAAGGACATAAAATTCTCTTTATACATCACTCTTCTTTTTACTTCAAGTTTTGATTTTTCAAGTTTATCTATCTCACTGTATATTTCTTTCAAAGCATCTGGTTCATAAGCTCTGAAAAATTTTCCACCTGTTATTTCAGCAATTTTTGTAAGCACATTTTCATCAAGCCCCTCCCCTGGTCTTAATACATATTTCTCAAAGTTCATATCCACAGGCTGAAGATAACCTTCCTTGTTCCCAAGACCTATAGTATAAATCTTTATTCCGTAATTTGTTGCAATACCAGCCGCTGTTAAAGGATCGATAAGACCAGTATTATTATTTCCATCTGTTAAAAGAATGATAATTTTACTTTTAGCTCTGGAATTTTTTATCCTGTTTATACCTGTTGCTATTCCCATTCCAATTGCTGTTCCATCATTCTGAGGATCAAACTCTACAGTTTTAAGAATCTTCTTTACCATTTCTCTGTCTAAAGTAAGAGGGCATTTAGTGTAACTGTAGCCTGCAAAAACCACCAGCGCAAGACGATTGAACTCCTGTTTGTCAATATACTCTTCTATAACCCTTTTGGCAGAATTTAGTCTGTTATTCTTATAAAGTGTTTTCCCAGGATCATAAAATATCCTCTCTCCAAAAACATCCCTGTGAGGTAGATAAGTCGGAAAACCATCATAGTTAAGCATGCTTCCAGAAACATCAAGACATATAACTATATCTATCCCCATCATCTCATTTTTCTGTATTGAACTGCCTCCAAGTGGCCTTGCAAGTGCAAATATAAATAAAGATATGGATAAAGTAAGAAGGATATCAGAAGAAAGTCTAAAGAAATATCCATAGTTACTTTTTTCTTTTTTTAAAAGATAAACTGATGAAAATAAAATCTTTGATGAAAAATCCACTTTCCATCTTGAAAAATACTTAAAAAATAAATAACTCAATGGAAAGATTAAGAAAAAAAGAAAAAAACCAAAGCCAAACTTCATGCCTCCTCCTTTTCAGGTCCAATTGGAATCTGATTTTTATAACTCTTGGCAATTTCCATCGCCTTTTTCAAACAAACATCCTTTTCATAAGAAGAGGGGAAATACTTTGCAAATTTTACTCTATCAGTAATCTTTAAGATTTCATCAATATTTTTTATAACATTTTCACTTACTTCCCTGCTTTCATACTTGAGATAAAGGATTATTTCCGAAGAAGTCATTTCAAGAGCATTAAAGTTTAACTTTCTTTCAAGAAACCTTCTTAAAGCTTCAGAAATTTCTGAGAAAATCTCTTTATAATTTTTCTCATTTAACTGGATTTTTTCTATTTTTTCCAAATTTTCAATAAATTCAGAAAGTGGGTCAATTTCAAACTCCTTTAAGGTTTTATCTTTTTTATTCCTGAAAAATTTAAAAAGGAAAAAACCTGCAACCCCTGTAAGTATAACTATCAAAATCAAAACATAAGGAAGTGGATCAAAAAAGCAAAATATTTCTTCAACAGGTTTTTTATTAGTAATAGATAAAATACGGGGGGAAGTTTTAATTTCTATTTCTGGAACAAAAAACTCCTTTACTAAACCATTTTGCTTTCCTCTTAAATAAAATGCGGGGGTTTTAAAATTTGAAAGCTCAAAACTTTTAATCCTTAATTCCACAGAATTACTTATGACCTTTTCAACTGTTACTGAAATTGAATTTCTTGCAAAGTCATTGGTTATCATCAAAACTTCTTCTGGATTTATACCCTTGAAATAAAAACTGATAAGACTTTCCTTCAAAAAACCAGTATTGTTCGTATCATACACTATGTCAAAATTAGTAATTGTTTCCATTTCTAACTCCATCAAGAATTTCAGGATGTAAAACCATATTCTATTCTTCTGTGATAATAAACAGAGAAAAAGCGCAAAAACTCTTTTTTTATTGTATCAAGTTCTTTAAAGGTAATTGTACATTCATCTAATTCACCCTGCTGTATCCTTTTTTCAAAAATATCATCAATTATATCCTTTATTGTTGATGGATTTATCTTTTCAGTATTCTGAACATATGCCCTTATTGTGGCTTCGGTTGCATCGGCAAGCATAAGAAGTGCAGTCTCTTTCGTCCTCGGCTTCGGACCTGGATACTTGTAGTCTTCAATATTAATTTTTTCATCTCCATAAAGTCCAGCCGCTTGATGATAAAAATAAGAAATAACAGTTGTACCATGATGTTCTCTGATAAAATCAATAATTTCTTCAGGTATCTTATTTTTTTCTGCAATCTCTATACCTCTCTTTACATGGTATTTTATAACTGTAAGAGACATAGAGATTTTAATATCATTGTGTTTATTTTCACCTTCCTGATTTTCAATAAAGTACTCAGGGTTTTCAATCTTCCCGATATCATGATAATAAGCACCAACTTTAACAAGAAGTGGATTTAGTCCAATAGCCTCCGCCGCTGCTTCACATATATCACCAAGTAAGATAGAATGATTGTATGTACCTTTTGCTTCAGTCCTCAATTTGTTTAGTAATTTGCTTACCGAAGCGTTGGAAAGCTCTAAAAGTTTAAAATGGGTCGGGATTCTAAAAATATCCTCTATAAATGGCAGTGTCCCTAAAGAAACAATTGAAGAAATTAGAGGATTCCCGATGGAGAAAAAAACAATTATAGAAAGTTCGTTGAATACAAAAAACTTATTGTAATAAATAATATAAATCAGTGCAAAAAAGAACTCTATTGAACTTAAAATAACCCCAAGTATAAAAAAATCACTTCTCTTTTTTATTATCTTTGATAAATAAATGGGAACAAGTGAGAGTAAAAGAAAGTTAAAATAATTTATAAGGTCAAAAAAAGGATAAAAAAGTGAAAAAAAAGTATATGAAACAAGAAGTATTGTAGAACTTCGCTGATGGAGAAGGATTGTAGGGAGTAAAGTAGAAACTATAGCGTAAGGCACAAGAAGAAAAACAGGAATATAAAAGAGTTCTCTGTGAAGCATTGATCCACCAAAATAAAACAGATTTGTAATGATAAAGAAGATGAAAGAAATAAACACATCCCTCTTTTTATAAAAATGCCTTTTTTCAAATGAATAAAACCAGTAAATTAACATTAAATAGATTGAAAAAGAAATAAGAAAATAAACAATCATTTTTATCCACAATGACTTTTTTTTCTCCTCAATATATCCTGAAATCAACTTAAATTTTTCTTCATCAATTTTTTCACCTCTTGCTATAATTTTCTCACCCACAGGAATATGTTTTCTTTTGCTTAAAAGCGATTTCAGGCTCGATTTTATCCTTTCTTCTCTAAAATTATTATCATAAATTGCGTTTGGAAAATGCAAATTATAGATTATTTCTGAATAAAGTTGCAAATCCATGTAATTCAAATCAGGCATAAGATTTTTCATTAATTTCGACAGTTCAGAAACTTCAACAGGATAACTCTTCACATTTTTTGTGCTTATTTGCAGAAGTTCTATACCTTTTAACAATACTATATTGGTAACCTCGACAGGTAAAGGACGATCCACAATATAGAAATATTTTGTAAAATTTTCATAAAGATATATTATTCTATTAGAATACCTCGAAATTAAGTTTTTTTTTGTAAGGATTAGATTTATAATCTCCGGGGAAAAATTGTATTTTCCCCTCTTCATCTCTTTATCTAACAATGAGAATTCCACCTTTTCTACGAAATCCAGAAAAGAAATAAGATTGGAGATAAATTTTTTTAAATGCTCCTCATCAAATCTATAATAATGCGGAAGAGTTACCTCAAGTTCTTTTTTCTTGCTTTCAAGCTCTATTCTGTCTATATAATCTACATTTTCGTCAGCAACAAGAGTTTGTGGAGAAATGCTTTCCTGTAAGAAATTATTGATATCCGGGGGCAGGTTTGAAATAAAAATTAGAGAAAATACCATTAGATAGGCAATAATTATAAATGTGTAAATATAATTTTTGCCAAAAAGCCATCTTAAAAAAGGCAAATCGTTTACTTTTGTATCATTTTCCCTCATGTGGAATTTTCCTTTTCCCTGTATATTTCAAGAATTTTTTTCACAAGTCCGTGTCTTATTACATCTTCCTGTGTAAATTCAAATATTTCTATTCCACTTACCTCTTTGAATAGCTCAATAGCCTGTTTCAATCCTGATTCCTTCCCATGAGGCAAATCTATCTGTGTAATATCGCCTGTAACAACCATTTTTGCATTTTCACCAAGTCTGGTTAGAAACATTTTCATCTGCATAGTGGTAGTATTCTGTGCTTCATCAAGAATTATAAAAGAGTTGGAAAGGGTTCTTCCCCTCATATATGCAAGAGGGGCAACTTCGATTGTTTGAGTTTCAAGATAATATTTTAGTTCCTCTGGACCAAGCATCTCTTTTATTGCATCAAAAAGTGGTCTTAAGTAGGGATCGATCTTTTCTTCAAGTGTGCCGGGAAGAAAACCTAAATTTTCTCCTGCTTCGACAACGGGACGTGTCAAAATGATTCTGTCCACCTCTCCTTTATGAAGAAGGTGTAATGAAGTTCCAACTGCTAAATATGTTTTCCCTGTACCAGCAGGACCTATTGCAAAAACGAGATCCGAATTTAAAATCTTTTTTATGTATTCAAGCTGATGGAGATTTTTTGGCTTTAACTTTTTCCCTCTTTTTGAAGTTATAAGCCCCTCAGTAAGAATTTCATCCAGTGTATAACTCCCATCTCTTTCATACTGCTCGAATAAAAGCCTTATTTCTTTATGCGAGATGTGACTTTTATTTCTTGATAAATTTATAAGGCTCTGAACTAACTGAAATGCTTTATTTATATTTTCTTCTTTCCCTTCAAAGCCTATTTCGCTATCTCCTGGATAAATCTTTACTTCCAGAAGTTTTTCAATAAACTTTAAATTTGAATCATGAACTCCAAAAACCGATACATAATCAATATCGGGAGAAATTTGTTTCTTGAGCTTCATTAAGCTTTTATGTGCCTCTGGTAAAAATTTGTAAATAATATAAATTATAAGCAAGGTTATGTCAAGTGTAAATAAAATATTTATTATTCCTCATCCCACAAAAAGTCCCCGCTGGTCTAACTAATTTAGTAAGGTGCAAAAACTCCCTTGCAAGAGGCAATGCTTTTACTAAGGGTGGCTTTTTGCAAAAGCTATCCTGAAAATCTTTATTCCCTTTTCTTTTTGCAAACGTCCAAAAAAGGAAAAACACTTCTTACTTTCTTTCTCCACGATGAGAAAGAAAGTAAGCAAAGAAAGAATCGCTTTCGTAATCTATCCGCAAGCAAACTCGACATCCTGTCTTCGGTAGTCGAATCGCTACGCTGGATTTTATCAGCCCAGCTTTATAGTAAGGCTTCGTAGTAATATCGCTGGGTACCCACTGATAAAATCCAGCTCCGCTCAAAGGTAATAGCAACAGTGCTTGCGGACGGCGATCCCTTCGCCTATAGATTACGAAAGTCTTCTTATAAAGGTTAAAGCTTTTCTTTTATCATTTAATTCTTTTTATCTCCCCACTAATAGTCCCCGCTTGTATGACTTCTTTAGATGCTTCGGTGATTTTTTTTCTGCTTTTTTCTCCCCGCTCTTACCTAAGACACAGGAGGTGTCTGGATGAGGGCAAATTGTTGCTTTTACTTTTGAGCAAAGCTAAATTTTGTAAGTGGGAACCCAGCGTTTTACTTTAATTCTATGCTCTAAAGCTGGGCTTACAAAATTTAGCTTTGTGATTTAACTTCCGTATGCAGGAGGCATAGTTTTGCCCGATTTAAAAAAAGCAGAAGAAAAATCACCGAAGCCTTTACCCCACAAGCGGGGACAGCTTTTAGCGTTAGCGGTAGTGCTGGCATAGCCAGCACTACTTCAACATTTGCTTGCGGACGGTGAATCCTTCACCTAGAGATTACGAAAGTCTTCTTATAAAGGTTAAAGCTTTGCTTTAAACTCAACCTCATACATTTGTTGAAACACAAAATTTGTAAGATATTGACTTTAAAGGGGGGATTCAATTTCTCTTTTATAAATTGTAGACTAATATCATAGGGTTATAACATTCTTTAATTTTCTTAATTTTACTTGACATAATTGATATAGGAGCAGCATATATTCGTTAAAAAATTCTGGTACACCGTTAAAAGTTGGGTTTAATTTTGTAGCTATGGTTTATAAAATTGTAGGTAATTACTCATTTTAATTCCACCTAAACAAATATACAAATTATCTTCAATATTATATATCTAAATTCAAGCTCTTTTAGATAATAAAATGTAAAGGCTATTCCGAGGACAAAAATAAACTGGATTACATTATATGTAAGTTAATGAACATAGTCTTTTGCTTTTTTAAATAAATAATATCTTAACAATATTAAAGGCATGTTTATGTCTTTTTTATTAAGATTATAATTTGTGCCATATCGGTAGTCAAATTTTCGAATTGATTTAAAATAAATCTACTCGTTTAAAACCTACAAACTATGTTAATTTCAAGTAGACTTCTGTTTTGAGGCAATGAATCAATCTCAAATAGATTTTTATTTGACGCAACAGGAAATATTAATTTTCAACCTCAATTATTTTTAAAACCTCTATTTCTCCACTCCATTGTGAGAATTTCTTTATCTTTCCCTCCAGTCTTAATATCTTTCCATCCATCTCCCTTAAATTAAAACCATCTGGGTTTAACACCCTGTAAGTAATTCTTGATTTGCTTTCCCAGTTTAGAACAAAATAAACCTCGGGATTATTTTCATAGATTTCTATCTTGCCCTTAAGTCCTTCAGGTTTTGCAGGAATTGTTATAGGATTCTTCACACTATCTACATTACGGATTAAACTTTCTTTCGATACATTCTCTTTTTGACAACCAGAGAAGATAAAAACGATAAGAAGAATAAAACTAATTCGAAACATCTTTTCCCTCCAATTTTTTGTATTCATAAAAACAAAGTGCGGTATAGAAAAATCTATACCGCACAATTTGTAAAATCTTTTACTTTGCTTCTTTACTTAATAGTTGCACCTGTAGAAGTTAGACACAAATTGTAGCTACCAGAACGTCTGAAAGAATATGGCACCACAATATACCATCCAATTCGTGTAGCAGTATAATTAATTGTTTCATTGGTTGTAAATCCCTCTGATCTGGCAAGTGTTTCTAGATTTCTAGCATCAAGAAGATATAAATCAAAATCTGGGCCGGATGCAAAATCAAGGGTAATCTTTACACCTCCTGCAGAAGAAACATAGAATTTGTAAAAATGGAAATCACCAGTTCCACTTAAATTACTCACATATGTAGTATCAGTGTACATCCAAGGCACTGGCAAATCAAAATACAATGCGTCGAGATAGGTATCCCACCGAGAAGACTGATTAAACAGCGTATAATTACTATAAGCATAATCGGTTCGGAGTGCAAAGTTAGTTGTGGAATCAAACGTACCAAAGTATATTGCCATTCCATGCGAGTTTGGACTACCTGTAAAGATATCCCCTGAAGGATTATGCCATTCAAGAATCACAGTATTCTGAATCGCAGTTTTCAACGCACTTGAACCGCTCATGGCAAGTTTATCAGCAAGCTCCCACAAATCAATATGGTACCACCCTCCGGGCGTATAGTAATAGTAAGGTTCAACATTGTTCAATATCTGGTAAATATGATTTGTGGTTCTACACTCATGAAAAGGATTCAAAATATCGTCATAAATATTTGTCACATAACTTTCGAAAGCAGCAAAGAGGCTATTTACCTCCGAAAGTTTATAAGCAGCAATTGTTGCTCCTGAGGTAGAAGCATAAGCGGTTGCATATGCATTAATAATATTGCTAATTAGATTACCAACTGTGAGATCGCCAGAAGATAAAAAGTTATGCAACCAGATATTATATTCCCAGCCATCCCCGGGAGTAACCTCTGGTGAAGCAATAAGGTAGTCAGCTATACTTCTCCATTCGTAAGCTGTTTCTACCATTCCCATCAGACAGGCATCCATTCCAAGTACATTAATTCCTTTTCCTGTAAGGGCTGTTCTTACCTCAGAATTGTAAAGGGCATCGTTCCTGGATGTTTGATCAAAGCTAACAGCCTTATAGGCATCATCAGGATTTGAATTATTCGCCTGGGGCAATATACCCTGAATGAAACTCTTAATTCCTTCTATAATGCCCGTGCCCTTTGACTTTGTTCCAATAGTCTTTGATATTATAGTCTTTAGACGTTCAGTGTTATTAATAATCATACCCTTACTATCTGGCTTATTTAAAGTGAGGTTATTCTTCGACCTCCAGCCATCACCATGGTTCCAGATAATTAGCATATAATTTTCTGCTGGATAATTAGTTTTTACATAATCAATAAAACTTGAAAGTACCGTCGGATCACCCATATTAAGCTCGTTAGAATCGCCAGTAGCACTTAATCCCATTCCAGCAAGCCTTGTTGAAATAATTGTCCCATCCACACCATTTGTATCATAATCAACCTTGTAAAGTCTTGTGCCTTTCCAGTCACCATTGCTTGTGTCATATCCATTGGCACGATCAAAAAGGACTATCACATTTACATTATCATTCGTAAGCTCTGGAACACCCTCCATCTCATTAAAGTCTTCTATGGCATTAGCTTCAAGATTATTATCTCCATTCATGTAAATCATAATTGTCCATACTTTACTTGAAGAAGAGCTAGTTGAAGAAGAACTTTGCGAACTCGAGCTTGAAGATGAGCTACTTGTTGAAGAAACAACACTTGAGCTTGAAGATGAACTACTTGAGCCCCCTTCAGGTGAGACAGGACATCCCATAAAGCCTAAACAAACAACTACTGCTAATACAAAAAATAAGCGTAAGAAGGTAAAAAAACTGTGAGGATCAAAAATAAAAGTTTTTTTCTCCATATTCTCCTCCTAAAAAAAATGGTTCTGTAAAGTTTTTATATGCAATTTTGCAGGTACTCACTAAAATCTTGCCTTTTAATTTTATGAATTTTTCATAAAAACCTGCAAAATAGCTTTTTCTAAGCCATACCATTATATCTTATTTTAAAAAATTTGTCAAGTTAGCAAATTGCTTTATACCCAACTTCATACATTTTTTGAAACACAAAATTTGTAAGATATTGATTTTAAGTATGAGAATGGAAATTTTGAAATAATAGAAAACAAAGAACTTATAGAGAAAGCCAAAGCATTATGTGGTTACTATATATTACAAACTACAGTAACAGAGATGGAAGAAAAAGAAATAGAACAACATTATAAGAGTTTAAAATTTGTTGAAGAGGCATTTCGACAATTAAAGCAGCTAATAGAGATAAGACCAATTTTTTATTGGAAGGAAAGAAGGGAACTTATGAAATAATAACCCAGCTAAAGGAGGAACAAAAAGAAATTTTAAAGTTATTTAAAATTAATGATAAGCTTTTCAGTAATTTTATTGAAGCAAAAAAGATGGTAGACTAATTTAAAAAATCTAGCCCCTCAATTTATCTGAATTTTCTATTAATCAATGTATAAAGTTGGGATTAATATAGATAATTTCGTGGTATGTCCCCAGCATAAAAGAAGTTGCCGAAGGCAATTTGGAGAAATCTTTGATTTCCCTTTTATCCGCTGTTATATGAAGTGGCGGTTTCATTTTGTTATTATTAACACCTTTGTTACTGCTGTATATGTTTTTCTTCCAAAAGTGAAAATAATCTCATCTTTTTTTGAGACCGATTCTCTATCAAGAAAATTGTTAATTTTCTGGAATACAAGAGTAAAATCTCTCTTTAACTCCCAACTTCTTTCAGGATTATCTTTATCTAACAGGACAATGAATAATCGGTTATCAGCACCAAATCTTTGAGCACCTTGATTCTCATACATCCATACTGCTAAATCAGAAGGATTTCTTACAGCATCTATTGGGTTGTATTCACGTGGTAAATAGGTTACTTTTAAATCGAATGGTTGCCCATTAAAGAAAATATCAATTCCTTTTATGTTTTTAATAGTGGGAATTACTTTTGGGTGGGTGCTTATATGCTCCTCAATTAATACAGTTGTCCAGTGATTAAACCAAGTGCAGATCACATAATTTGTCACCTCATCATGAAGTTTAGCCTTAACATTATTTAATAAGTCTTCATATCGGACAATTCTTCTAACATATTCAGTTTGTATTTTCTGGTCTAACTGTCCTTGAATCACACCCTAGGAAAAGGTTTTGACTTTCAAGAGTTCTTTCTTCAAATCTTCATCAGGAATAACTGATCTTCGTTCTTGAATTCTCTCTGTGTATTTTTCCTTGATAAATTCATCAATTATTTTCTCATTCGGCTGACTTCTCAATATTCTTTTAATAATTTCGGTGGCTGTGCCAAAGTTGGAAATGTGTAAATTTTGAGCCAGCATTTTTAAATGGGGCAAGGGAATACAACCAAGTTTCAAATTCAAAACCTCTGTTTGACTGAATAATGGCATAAGTGTCTCCTCTTATTTTTTCTTAAAAAGCATAATATATTCATGCTTAAAAATATAAAATCCGCCAACTAATGCTCTATATCGCCAAAGCTCTTTCTGATTTCTTTTTCCTCTTGTCTCTTCGAAATTTTTTACAATTATACTTTTCAATAAATATCCTCTTTTTAATACTTCCTGCATACAGTAAAATCCCAAAGGTATCCACTCGCCCTTAGAATATTTATCACCAATAACTAAAACAAAATATCGCTCTTTTTCTAAAAATGGGGTCACATTTTCAACCACATCGCCGAACATCTTTAAAAATTGTTCGGTATTCTTTGCATTTGAAAGATCCTTTTCATCTTTTGAAAACTTAATAATATCGTGGTATGGAGGGTGCATAATAAGAAGTTGAACATAGTTTATGCCATATTTATTCAGAATTTGTTTTATATCTATTGTTCTACTATCTCCATCAATTATTTCGCTAACTACATTATTCTTATTTTGTTCCCTTTCAATCAGTTTTTTTGCTTTCTGTGACACCTCTGAATTTAATTCTATTCCTATTCCGTTTCTCCCTAATCTTCGACATTCAATTAAAGTTGTTCCACTTCCAACAAAAGGATCTAAAACCCAATCTCCTTTTTTAGTATATCTTAGCATCATCTGATGAGGAATTTGAGGAATGAAATTTCCCCAATACCATCCCAAATGAGCACCTGAAGTATCCCTCTTATTTAAAATCCAAAGACTATCGGTAATAATATCATCATACTCTTTCCACCTGAGGAGATTTATGTCATTAATTTTGCTCGTTTTAACTTTTTGAACACCCTTTTCCAGTCTATTTAGATAATATTTTGCTCTCTCAAGTGTTTGTGATTCTAAAATCTGGTTCAATTCAGAGGTAAGAACATCTCTACGTAATGAAATAGTATCTCCATTAGCCTCAATATTTAATATACCTTCTTGGTCCTTTTTATGGTTAGTTATAATATCTTTCAAGGCAAGTATTCTATTTTTGATGAAGCTCAGTTCGTTTAGAGTAGTAACTTCAGATAAAACTTCAATAAATTTTTCTTTATTTAATATTAAGTGATTCATAAGTAAGTGGAATAACCTCTAAATTTTTCTAATGCTGGCTCTCTGGTATAGTTCGTTTTCATATTTTTCATTCCTTCATTCATTTTGAAACCGCCATTTCATATAACTACTATACTAACTTTCGCATTATCTACATTTTTATTATTATACTACACATAAAAATTTTTCTCAATCAAATTAAAAAGGCTTAGTTAAAGTATCCACTAACTCAACTTATTTAACTTTCTTAATAGTCTTAAAAAAAACTTCTTATAATCCTGATCATTCTATCACTGATTGTAGTGGGACTGTAATTTCTTTATTACTGAAAAGGATATTAATATCCGGTTTTCCCGATAATTTCAATAGCTATGGCAACTTTTATAATTATCTATCCTGAAATATTATAGTCAAGAGGAAAGAATGGCTTATAAAATCATCAAGCCTTTGTGAAAACTCGCGATCTTTAAGTTTACTTACTGATACAAACTAAAAACTTTCACCTGTAATAAAACTTTATAGGCAATTCTAAACTGGTAAAAAGTAGATGTCAAAACCACCCCAGAAAAAAGCAAAACCTATACCAATATTTATAGCTATAATTGTCACCTAAAGTATTTTAACACAAATGAGAAAAAATAAAAGTTTTCCGCTATTTTAGAAAGTTAGGACTTAAAAAACCCTCGCCAATCCGCCCGGTATCCGCAGCAAATACTTTCAATAAAATGAATTTTACTCACTAAACTTAATTGATAAAAGGGGGGTAACTCCCCCTTTTTTTGCTATTTCTTTCTTCCAAATCCGAACATTTGTTGATAATACGAATTTGTATCATCAATCTTACCATCATTTTTAGAAAAAATAAAACTTTCCCCATCTTCAGATATAACAACAGCTACTCCGTTTGATGAAACCATACAGTAGCCTTTTGTCCCTTCAAAATCGACATTTGTAATTATCAATGAATCAATTAGATGTGTTCCACCCTCATAAACATCCAGAGTGTTACTACTAATATTATTGGAAAGAATGAATATGCCCTTTAGTAACATGTTGGTATATGAAATTGAATTTCGTCCTCTCCATTGTTCCATACCCAATACAACATATTCTCCAGCAAGCTCGTCATAAGTTATAGAATTTGTCCTCACCTTTAAACCCAAACAAAACCCATTACCAAGTCCAAAATCTCCTGCGAAAGTGGCTTCACCGGCAAATATTGGAAAATAAGTCACACCATTATTATTTTCTATAACAGCCACAGGGCAGCCAATCTCATTTGAAAATATGATAGGTCCTATCCCATCTATTTCCCCAGTAAAATTTGATATAACTTTGTAATGTTTATAATTTGTTCCATTAACCGAGACTGCATCCATACTGCCCCTGTTCAAACCATAAGTATAATCGTTGGCTGTCGATCTGTGAATCTCCAGAATTCCATATAAACCATTCATTTTAGAAATATCATCCTGAGATTTGACAGTATGTGGAACCAGCATGGCAAAAGCTGGTATGTTCGTCCCGTTCTCCCTTATATAAAACTGTACCACAAGAAATTTGTCCGGGACTTCTAGAAAACTGGCCTCTTCATTAATGACAGGCACAGTAAATTTACATGTACCATCAGATTGTTCAGTGTAGGTGGCTGACCAGGTATACTGCCTTGAAATGTTAGAAAAGATAAGCTGTTTGGTTGAATGATCAACTCCATACCATACGATATCACCTATTGATGCCGCTCCAATGTAAGATTTTAAATTTGGATTAACGTTTGGATTGGAGCTACTGGAATTTTCACCAGAAGCTGGTGCTTCTCCACATGAAAGTACAAGACTCAAAACGAACAAACTCATCACAAAAAGAGATAGTTTCTTAAACATACTTTCCTCCTTTCTTAAAAAAATTAAAGATAACACCTCATTACGAATTTTTCATTTTCTTCTTAAATAAGAAAAGCAAAACAAAAATGCCAGGAGATTATAAAAATTTACCCCCATAAAAAAATTAAAAACAGTACAAATATCCAGCAATGTACAATTAGAAGTTGTATATTTATATACTTTAAAAATCAAAAGAAAATGAAAAATTTTTAATTTTTTTTTACACTCCACCCACAAGAACATCCTTTATGAGTATATGAGGGCTTCCTGTAGAAACAGGCAGGCCACTCTGCCCGCCTTTACCGCATCCACCGAGTCCACCGTGATGAGTTAAATCGTTGCCAATGGCAACAATGTTATGAAGAGTTGTAAATACATTTCCAGAAAGGTTAACATCCCTTAAAAGTTCTACTTTTTTACCATTTTTTATTCTGTATGCATAACCCGAGGAAAAGGTAAACATCTCAAGATTTGTCATTCCACCCAGATAGTTTAATGCATAAATTCCATCCTCTATCATCTCAAGCATCTCTTCAAGACTTGAGCTTCCATTGTCAATATAAGTGTTTGTCATTCTCACAATGGGCTGGTAAAAAGGATTTAAAGCCCTTGCATTACCTGTAACTTCTTCACCCATAAGGCTTGCTGTTTCCATAGAATGAAGCCTTGAATTTAACTTACCATTCTTTATTAAATAATTTTTTCTTGCTTTTACTCCCTCATCATCATAGGGAGTATATCCTGCAAGACCAGGTATTGAACCATCATCTATAATATTTAAAAATTCAGGCCCAAATTGCCTTCCAATTTTCATTACCTTCTGCATCCTTGGATTTTCAGAAAGAAAATCCGCTTCAGAAAGATGCCCGAATGCCTCATGGGCAAAAACTCCTGCAAGTAGAGGATCAATAAGCACAAGATATTTTCCACTTTCAACTTTTTTAGCCTTTAGCAAATCTATTGCTCTCTTTTTCACTTCTTCTATTTTCTCTTCCTGATTTACAACAAGTTCCCATCCACCATACTGTCCAACTGATTCAAAAGCCTGCTGAACATTTGTGCCATCTTTTGCCATTGCACCATAAGAAATTCCTGTAAATGTCTTATCCTGAAAGATGTTGCTACCCGAAGAATTTATAAAATATTTTTTTACATTCCAGTCAGCATACGTTACCCTGCTTGAAGCAATACTTTCATCCTGAAGTAAAGAGTTATATTTTTTCACAAGCTCATTTTTTTCTTCTATGGTAATATCCAGAGGATTTATTTTATATTCAGTTTTAATACTATCTACAACAGGACTTGCTTTTTTCAAACTTACTTTCTTCGTTAAGAATTTACTTGCAATTTTTGCGTTTTCAAGGGCTTCTTCTACAACAGTATCAATATTCTTTTCATTAAAACAGGAAAACCCCCACGCACCGTTGTAAAAAACCCTCACATTTCCACTTGAAGTCTTTGAAGTTTGAACAAGCTCAATGCTTTGTTTTGTATGCACAATCCTTGTTGAACTCACTTCTTCATAATGAAATTCCACATAGTCAGCTACCACATTTTTTATCTTTTCCAAAATATAATCAAACATATCAGTTCTCCTGTTATCCTATATACCAAACAACTTCTCAATTATTATATCCAAAAATCTTATACTTGCAACTTTTTTTAAAATTGCATCCATAATTCTTTTAGTAGACCAGAAAATTTCGACAATTTGGATTTTTTACTTTTATATTTTATAATTTAAAGGTTATGAAAATCCACTTAATTATTTATCTTATGCTAATGCCTTTTTTATCATACAGTTTCTCTAAAGAAGAACTTTTAGGTAAAATAGATCCAGAGAAGCATCCTGATTTTGTGAAATTTCATAGTTATGGAAAAATACATTACTTAAGAAAAGAAGTCTATCTTGCCTTAAGTAATATGATAGAAAAAGCAAATGCCGATGGTGTGAATCTCTATGTAATTTCATCCTTCAGAAGTTTCAATACTCAAAAGTCTATCTGGGAAAGAAAATTAAACATTAACATAAAAACTTATAGGCAAAAAATTCAGGCAATAAAAAAAACTCTTGAGTATTCAGCTATGCCTGGCACATCAAGACATCACTGGGGAACAGATGTAGATCTTGTTTCTGTTAACCCGGAATTTTTTAAAAGTGCAAGTGGCAAAAAAGTATATTTATGGCTTAAAGAAAATGCTCCATTTTTTGGTTTTTTCCAGCCTTATGCAGTAAATTCCAGAACTTATAAAGAAGAAAAGTGGCACTGGTCGTATAAAAAACTTGCAGACAGTTTTATGGAAGAATATGGTAAAAAAATTTCCTATGATGATTTAACTGGTTTTTCAGGCTCTGAGTATGCAAAAAGTTTAAATATAATAGAACATTATGTGCTGTCTGTAAATAACAGATAATTATTCATCAAGCCCGAAAATTTCTTCTATATCCTGTATGCTCAATCTCTTTATAAAGTTTTCACCAAACTCAAGCACATCAGAAAAGATCTGTTTCTTTTTCAACTGAAGGTTTCTGATTTTTTCTTCAATTGTTCCCCTGGTAATTAATCTATAAGCAAAAACCACATTTTTCTGTCCCATTCTGTGAAGTCTGTCAATTGCCTGTTCTTCAACTGTGGGATTCCACCAAGGATCAACGATAATTACGCAATCAGCTCCTGTAATATTCAACCCTACTCCACCAGCCTTTATTGAAGCAAGAAGCACAGGAATATCATGAGAGTTAAAAAACTCTACAAGTCCAACCCTATCCTTTGTCCTTCCATCCATATAGAGATGTTCTATTTCTTCTTCGTAAAGCTTTAGCCTGATAATTTTCAGATACTCAACAAACTGGCTGTAGACAACTATCCTGTGTCCGCTATCAATACTTTCATAAATTAATTCGAGAAGTGCATTTGTTTTTGAAGAAATTTCTTCTTCTTTGATTAACTCTTCATTTATAATACCTGGATGAAGACAGATCTGTCTTAACCTCATCAGAGTAGAAAGAATCTCAATATAACTTCTTTCTATACCCTTTGACTGGACAACAGTAAAAAGCTTTTCTTTTGCTTTTTTAACGTAATCCAGATACAACAACTTCTGCTTTTCAGTGAGTTCGAGCCTTATTTCCTGTTCTATCTTCGGTGGAAGTTCTTTCAGCACGATATCTTTCGTTCTTCTTAGAATAAATGGCGAAATCAGTGTGTGTAAGAGTTTTAAGGTTTCCTTTTTTGATTTTGAATCCGATTTTAATAAAGGATTTTCAATGTTTTTCTTAAACCACTGATAATTTCCAAGATAATCCGGCATAAGGAAATCAAATATTGTCCATAGCTCGGATGGATAATTTTCAAGTGGTGTTCCTGTTATTGCAACTCTGTGCTTTGAATGAATTTTTTTAAGACTCTGTGTCCTTTTAGCACTTTTGTTTTTAATATGCTGGGCTTCATCCAGTATGCAGTAAACAAATTCTATCTTTTCATACTCATCCTCATCCATAAGCAAAAGATTGTAAGATGTAATAAGAATATCAAAAAAACTGGCATTATTTAAGATTTTCAGCCTTTTCTCCTTTTCTCCCTTCACAATGGTATAGTTAAATCTGCCGGGGAAAAATTTTTCAATTTCACATGCCCAGTTTTCCATAAGAGAAGAAGGGCAGACAATAAGGCTTGGTCTTATCTTCTCTTTTATAAAATTTAAAAAATAAAGCACCTGTAATGTCTTACCAAGTCCCATTTCATCGGCAAGGATACCATTGTAATTGTATTTCTGAAGCGTAATTAACCACAGCACCCCAATTTTCTGATAATTTCTTAATAGCCTCTCCTGCATTATTTTTCTCAATACTTCATCCTCAAATTTTAAATTTTTAAGGTCATAAGTCCCTTTAAAAAATTTAATGTCTTTTTTCATTTCCTTTAACTTTGGTGGTAGAGAGAGTCTAACTTCATTTTCGAGTTCAAAGAAATAAGGTAAGTACTCTTTTGAGAAAAGATTTTTACCTTCTTTGTTTAAAAAATTTATTTTTTCAATAAAACTTAAAAACTTTTCTATTTCTTCAGCTGATAAACTTAGAAATTCACCGTTTTTAATCAGATATCCATTTTCAAGAAGGGAAAGCATCTCCTCATAGCTGAGTTCAAACTTACCCACCTGAAAGTTAAATTTTACTTCATACCAGTCTATATCCTTATGGTTAACCTCTAAGTTAACCTTTTTATCTTTCGTATCAGCAAGGTCTATCCTCTTGCCATTAACAAAGACAGTTTTATCTCCCTTTAACTTATTCAAAAATGCTGTAAACAATGTCTTTGTATCATTTGAATAAATTGTATTACCTTTTACTTCATTTAAGATGGAAAAGAAATTCAGCTTCACCTGTTTTGATAACAAAATGATTTCTTCATAGAGTTTAGAGTTTTCAGGTATTACAAAAAGTTCATTTTCTGTTTCAACAACTATATCTTCATCGAATATGTTTTTTTTCCTCAATTCTTCCAGGTTTAACGGAAGTTTTTTTTCATCTACCATAACAAAAGCAGAGAGTTTAAACTCATTCTGTGTTTTTATATCAATGTCAAAAACAAACTTACCCTCTTTTAAGATATTTACTAATGAAAATTCTACATACTTTTTTACTTCTTTTTTAAAATTCTCATCGTATAAAAACTTCGTCTTCAATTCTTCATTAAGTAAATAAAAGCCTTCCTCAAAAATTTCACTTATAACATCCACACCAAATACGGAAGATAGCTGGGCAATGGTTCTTTTTGGAAAATCTATTACAAAGTAAATTGAATTTGTAGGAAGTAAAAAAATATTGTCAAGGTTTTCCACAGTAAGTTTTTGAAGTTTATCCTTTATTACAAACTTTAACGGATAAAGAATATTTTTTAACCTGAAGCTTTCAAGCTTTTCCCCTGCTTTTATGTAAAATCCCTTTCGATTTAACATTGAAAATAGATATATATCCAGTGGAGTATAAAAAAGAAAGGTAACTTCCCTTTCACTTTTATTTACAATATTTCTCTGATTCTTCAGATAAAAAAGAATCTCCCTTTCCTCCGAAGAAAACATATTAATCAAATTATAAAATTCAAAGTCTAAAAGATTATCACTGTAATCAAGTAGATAAAGCAATTCTTTTCTAAAATCAAACATAGAAAGAAAAATTTTTGTTATCTTTCTGTTTGAAGCCTCAAAAGAGAGATAAAACTTCAAGTATTTCCCCCGTAATAAAAAATTCTATAACTGGTTTAGTACACTTGAAAGTGTCAGAATTTCTTCCTCTGTATTAAAGTATCCTATGCTTACCCTCAATGTACCGTAAGGGAAAGTACCAAGAAACTTATGGGCAAGAGGTGCACAATGCAAACCAGCCCTCGTAGCAATCCCAAATTCACTATCCAGAATATTGGCAAGATCGGCTGGCGAGTAATCACAATGTAAAATACTTACAATTGCTGGTGAACTATCCTCTTTTGAAGTTAAAATTTTTATCTTTTTATTTTCAAGGTTTTCAAGCAAAAGTTTTTTAAGCTTCAATTCTTTAGAATGTATTTTTTCAATACCAGTTTCTTCTATGAATTCTATACCAGCTTTAAGCCCAAAAACACCAAGTATATTTAATGTGCCAGCTTCAAGTCTATCAGGAAAATTATCAGGCTGATAGGGATTTTCAGACGAATGCCCGCTTCCCCCAACTCTGAAAGGCCTTATTTTTACCTCTGGATTTAAGATTAATAAACCAATTCCTGTTGGGCCATAGAGTGCTTTGTGTCCTGTTGTAACAAAAAAATCTATTGAAGCCCTCTTAATATCAACTGGTATAACACCAGCACTCTGTGAAGCGTCAACAAGAAAATATGCACTGGAATTTTCTTTTATACATCTACCAATAGCCTCTAAGTCCTGAGTGTATCCTGTTACATTTGAAGAATGATTTACAACGACAAGTTTAGTCCTTTTATCAAGTCTGGCTTTTAATTCACGAGTATCTATCTTTTCACCAGAAGGATTTAGATATTCCACTTCAATTCTTTTTGATTTTTTAAGATGATTCAAAGGTCTTAATACAGAATTATGCTCAAGAACAGTAGTAATAACCCTATCATTTTCTTCAATCACCCCATTTATAGCAATATTTAAGGCATCCGTCGCATTGTAGGTAAAAACAACACATTCTCCACTGTAACCATTAAAAAAGTTATTTATCTTCAATCGAATCTTTTGGACAAGTGCATGTGCTTCAAGAGAAAGCTTATAATTCCCTCTTTCTACATTTACACCGTATTTCTGATAGAGATCAATCATCTCTTTATAAACTTTTTCTGGTTTGGGAAAGGTAGTAGCAGAATTGTCAAGGTATATCATACAATATTTTTTTAATATTTTTAGTGAGGCATAGAAAGAATGTTATTCTTTCTATGCCTTCCACTGAAAAAATTTAATCTTCTCCTCTTCCTTTCACACCTTTTGTATCTGAAGTGACTGCCTTTTGAGGTTCTTTTGGTCTTAAACTTCTAACAGCAGCACCAGCTCTCCACATTTCTGAATTTCTCATCTCTGCAAGTTCAGCATTAAGCTTTTGCTGATAATCCGGTGCACCACAGTAGGAAATAACTCTTTTTGTTTCAATGCCTTTTTTCACTCTATTGTAAAGTTTTCTAAAAAGAGGTAAAACAGCTTTTTTAAATCGTGGCTTCCAGTCTAAAGCGCCTCTCTGTGCAGTTGCAGAACAGTTAGAAAACATCCAGTCCATACCATTTTCATCAATAAGTCTTATCAAGCTCTGAGTTAATTCTTCAACCGTTTCATTAAATGCCTCACTTGGAGAATGTCCATTTTCTCTCAGTACCTGATACTGTGCCTCCATAATACCTGCAAGAGCTCCCATAAGCACTCCTCTTTCTCCCGTAAGGTCACTGTATACTTCTTTCTCGAATGTTGTGGGGAACAAATATCCAGAACCAATACCTATTCCAATTGCAAGACATCTTTCAAGGGCTTTTCCTGTATAATCCTGGAATACAGCATAGCTCGAATTTATTCCTGCCCCAGAAAGAAAATTTCTTCTTACAGATGTTCCAGATCCTTTTGGTGCAACCATTATAACATCAACATTTTCTGGAGGAATTACTCCTGTTTGATTTCTATAAACTATTGAAAATCCATGAGAAAAATACAAAGCATCTCCTGGTTTTAAATGTTGTTTTACCATAGGCCAGATTTGCATCTGTGCAGCATCTGAAACAAGCATCATTATTATTGTTCCTTTTTCTGCTGCTTCTTCTAATTCAAAAAGATCCTTTCCCGGTACCCAGCCGTCGTTTACAGCTCTATCCCAATCTTTTTGAAACCTTTTTGCCTGACCAATAATTACATTAAACCCATTATCTTTAAGATTCAAACCCTGAGCCGGTCCCTGAACACCATACCCCAGAATAGCAATCACTTCATCTTTTAGAACTTCTTTGGCTTTTGACAGAGGAAATTCATCTCTTGTCACAACCTCCTCAATAACGCCACCAAAGTCAATTTTTGCCATTTTAATCCTCCTAAAATATTATTTAAATAAAAACAGCTTATTTAAAATAAACCTTCAGGATATTATAATTTAATAAAGAGCAAATAGCAAGATTTGAACTGTCTTTTTTAAATTTTACTTAAGCATTTCAGAAAGTTATAAACTTTTTGAAGTGCTTAAACCATCAGACATCTTCAAAGTAGGAAATTGCCTCATCCACACTTTCAACTGGCTTGAAAAATATATCCACCTTTGAAATATTAAGAATTTTCAAAATATTTGGCTGATGACAGATTAAACACACCTTGGTATTTTTTTTTGCAGCAAAACTTGAAATTCTTATAAGCAAACCAACTCCAGAAGAATCAATATACCTTAATCTTTCCATAAGTAATATATACTTGTAAATTCCCATTTTTATATATGCGTTGAGTTCCTTGCTTAAAAGTTCAAAACCCTCTGAAAATATTGAAAGTTCTCCGCTTAGCTCAATGATAGCAATATCATCTTTATAAAATGAAACCCTTACTCCTACTTTACATTCCAAGATAATCCCTCTTTTGGATTATTTATTACAAACTTATTTCCTTTCTCATATAAGTTAAATTTCCAGATTTATCATCCAGAGGTTTTATAAAAAACTCATCCATTATCTTCGCTATCATATACAAACCACGCTGACGCATTTGAAACGGTCGTAAAGACTTTGGAGGATGTAACTCTTTTTTTATAGGTTTTCCTACATCCTTAATAAAAATTTCTATAACTTTTTTATTATTTTCGGTGTCTGTTATCACTATCTGAATATCTATAGGCAATGAAAAATCCCATTTATAAGTATGCTGAATAATATTTAAAATGGCTTCATGTACACAAAAATGAATCTCATTTGGAATAATATCATTTCGCATAAGACTTTTTTCAAGAAGCGCAAGCAATTCCTTTTCAAAACTTATAATTTTTTCCTCATCTCCGTTTATCAAAAACTTAAAAATCATAAAAAATTCCCAAAAAGAGATATATTATAACATTTTATTGATTGAAAAAAAACTTTTTTTTATAATTATTAAAAACATTTTTTGAGGAACTTTATGGCAATAAAAAAATACATATTTGTAACAGGGGGAGTTTGTTCATCTCTTGGCAAAGGAATTACAGCTGCTTCGATTGGAGTTATCTTAAAAGGTGCTGGATACAAGGTAAATATGATGAAAATTGATCCATATATAAATGTGGATGCAGGCACAATGAGCCCCTATCAGCATGGTGAAGTATTCGTTACAGTTGATGGAGCAGAAACCGATCTTGATTTAGGAAACTATGAAAGATTTGTACAGATCGAAACCACAAAATTAAACAGTCTTACAACAGGGCAGGTCTATCAGTATGTTATCGATGCAGAAAGAAGGGGAGACTATCTTGGAAAAACTGTTCAGGTAATTCCCCACATCACTGATGAAATAAAAAGAAGAATAAGGCTTGTAGACGAAGGAAAAAATTCTGATGTTGTTATTGTAGAACTTGGTGGAACTGTTGGTGACATAGAAAGTTTACCTTTTATTGAAGCCGTAAGACAATTTACAATTGAACAGGGGAGGGCAAATGTAAAATTTGCACATTTAACCTTACTTCCGACAATAAAAGGTTCAGGAGAGATAAAAACAAAGCCAACCCAGCATTCAGTAAAAGAGCTTATGTCAATGGGAATCCAGCCAGATTTTCTTTTTTGCAGGACAGAAAATTTACTTCCTCAACAGGTGAAAGCCAAACTTGCCTTATTCTGTAATGTTGATGAAGATAGTATTTTTTCTGCCTATGATGTAAAACATAGTGTATATGAAGTTCCTTTAATCTTTCTTGAGCAGGGTGCTGACAGAATAATAATCGAAAAACTCGGACTGCCCTACAAAAAACCTGATCTGACAAAATGGAAAAAAGTTGTGGAAATAATCAAAACAGCCCAGGAAACTGTTAATATTGCTCTTGTAGGAAAATATGTAAACCTTGAAGATACATATAAAAGTGTGGATGCTGCATTAATTCATGGAGGTGTGGCAAACAAGTTAAAGGTTAAAATTAAAAAAATCGACTCGGAACATTATGAGACAGAAGAAGTTGAAGATGGGATACTTAAACGTTCTTCGATAGAGCATTTTGAAAATTACATCTTACAACAGCTTAATGAAAAGGAAAGAAACTTTTTAGAAAACCTCTATCAAAGAGATCCAGCCACAAATTGCTGCACTCTGATTGAAAATGTTTCAAAAGATGAAATTGATTATTTAAAGGAAATTTATCAAAAACTAAACTATCAGGGAATAATTAATAGTAAGGAGATAGACGGAATATTGATTCCCGGTGGTTTTGGAAATAGAGGCATTGAAGGAAAGATTAAAACAATAAATTTTGCAAGGAGAAATAAGATACCCATATTTGGTATATGCCTTGGAATGCAATGTATGGTTATAGAATTTGCAAGAAATAAATGTAACATTTCTAATGCGCATTCAAGAGAATTTGAGCCAACAACACCTCACCCAATAATAGAACTACTTTCAAATCTTAAAGGCATATCATACCTTGGTGGAACTATGAGAAAGGGTGCACAGAAAACTATAATAAAAAAGGATACATTGGCCTATGAAATCTATAAAAAAGAAGAAATTATGGAGAGACATCGTCACAGGTACGAAGTAAATCCTGAATATGTTGAAGAACTGAAAAAGCATGGGCTTGTGATAAGTGGAGTAAGTGAAAATGGTCTTGTGGAAATTATAGAAATTAAAGATCATCCCTGGTTCTTGGGATCACAATTTCACCCGGAATTTCAATCTTCACCAATAGATTCACATCCATTATTTACTTCATTTATAGCAGCAGCTTACAAGTATAAAACAGAAAAAAACGGGGGAAAATAAAATGCAAATAATAGAAAAAGCAAAAGAAATGCAATATATCTGTGAAAAAATTCGTAATTCTGGCAAAAAAATTGGATTTGTGCCTACAATGGGGGCATTGCATGAAGGGCATCTTTCTCTTGTAAGGAAAGCAAGAGAAGAAAATGAAGTAGTTGTAGTAAGTATCTTTGTAAATCCAATACAATTTGGTCCAAACGAAGATTACAACAGATACCCGAGAACCTTCGAGAGTGACTGTGAAAAACTCAAAAAAGAAAGTGTGGACTATTTGTTCTTTCCATCTGTGGAGGAAATGTATCCGGCTGGATTTGAAACTTATGTAAGTTTGAGAAAGCTTCCCAACCACCTCTGTGGGCTTTCAAGGCCGGGGCATTTTGATGGTGTGGCAACAGTTGTAACCAAATTATTCAACATAGTAAAACCTCACAAAAGTTACTTTGGCCAAAAGGACTACCAGCAGGCAAAAATTATAGAAAGAATGGTCAGGGACTTAAACATTGATACAGAAGTCATTATGATGCCTATAGTAAGAGAAAGTGATGGTCTTGCAATGAGTTCGAGAAATGCTTATCTCAATCCTGAGCAAAGAAAAAAGGCAATCTGTCTTTATAAGTCCTTGCTAAAAGCAAAAGAAATGATAGAAGGTAAAGAAAAGTCTCCTGAAAAAATTAAAGAAGAAATGAGAAAACTAATACTTGAAATTGCTCCTGATGCAAAAATTGATTATATTTCAATAGTAAACCCACAAACACTTGATGATGTTAGTGAAATAAAAGATACTGTCGTTGTTGCTCTTGCAGTATTCATCGGTAGTACAAGACTTATAGACAACTTCATAATCACACAGGCAAATAAGGAGTAAAGCTTGGTAAATTTTCACACCCACAGTAACTTCTGCGATGGAAAAGAAGAACCCCGTCTATATGTAGAATCAGCAATAGAAAAGGGGTTTATAGCCTTAGGATTTTCAAGCCACGCACCAACTCCTTTTAAACTTGACTGGACACTGAGTAATGAAAAACTACCCTTTTACTTTGAAGAAATAAAAAAACTCAAAGAAGAATACAGCGGCAAAATCGAAATTTATCTCGGGCTTGAATTTGACTTTTTCAAAAAAGCCCAGTATCAATCTATTTACTTCAATTATAAGGAAATGCTGGACTATAACCTTGCCTCTGTACATTTTCTTTCTGACAGAAAAAACGAAAAGTTTTACATAATTGATGGAAGTATTGAGAGTTACATCAATGCTCTTAATGAAGTTTTTAAGGGCGATGTTAAATCGTTTGTAAAGGAATATTACAATTTGATAAAAGAGATGATATTAACATATAAACCCGATATAATTGCACATATAGACCTGATAAAGAAAAACAATAAAGATGCTGTATTCTTCAAAGAAACAGAAGAATGGTATAGAGAAGCAATCCTTGAAACACTTGATATAGTTTCTAAAAGCTCTTCTATACTTGAAGTTAACACAGGCGGGATTGCAAGGGGAAGTATTTCAGATTTCTATCCCTCAGAATGGCTTTTTAAAGAATGTTACAGAAGAAACATTCCGATTATAATAAACTCAGACGCTCATGACCCGGGTAAGATTGATGCTCTTTTTACAGAAGCAAAAAAATCTCTTAAAAGGGCAGGGTTTTCTACGCAGAAAATACTTCTTAAAGGAAAATGGATTGAACTTGAAATATAATTAAATTTTACTTTAAGCTTTTTTCAGACAAGCATTCTATCCGTCCAATCAAAAAATTCAAAAAATTCTTGCCATTTCTAAAAAAATTGATTATACTAAAAGTGGACGGACAAGTCCGTCCACTATCTTTACGGAGTAGTAAGTTTATGCTGGAAAAATTCAAAAATCTTAAAGAAATTGACATAAAAATACTTAAAGCAGCCAAAGAAGAATTTTTAAAAAATGGGTTTCACAGGGCAAATATTGATAATATTGCCAGAAGTCTAAGAATAGGAAAAGGCACAATTTATAGACATTTTGGAAATAAACATATTCTTTTTTTATCCCTTCTGGTTCATAATTTACTAGAAAAATGGGATTCTGTAAAAAAATCAATTGAGGGAAAGGATTTTAAAACTACATTCGAAAAACTCATTGAAAATTTTATATCTTTTCATATTGAAACAAGCAGGATTTTTTCAAACCTTTTTTCTGAAGAAATATGGAAAGAATTTCAAAAGCAGCTTAAAAAAGATAAAAAATTAAACGAACTGATGTCATTTATTGTAAACTGTAGAGAAGAATCAATAGAATTGATAAAGAATTCACTTGATATGGCAAAAAAGGAAAACATTATTTTAACAGAAATAAATTCAAGAATTTTAGCCGAGATAATAATCATTACAATAAACCACTTTTTTATAACCTTTTATGTCAATCCTCCGGTAAAACTGAAAAAACAAAAGGAATATTCTATTGAAGAAGGCATAAAAGAACTCAAAGCTTTTATTTATCGTGGAGTAGGATATAAAGAAAATTAATGCTTATTAAACTTGATTTTAAAAGTAAATTTATTTATACTTTAAGTATAAAATAAGAGTATAACTAAGGGGGATATATGAAGTCAAGGCTAGTTTTAATCCTTTTAGCAACTAAAACAATTTTTTTACTTTCTGTGGCTTTTACAAAGACAACAACTCTTACTCTTTCAAACTGCATTGAGCTTGCCTTAAGAAACAATAATACGTTAGCTCAATATGAAAAAGATATAAAAATTGCAGAGGCTCAATACCTTCAGGCTCTTGGAGATCTTTATACACCATCAATTTCTGCATCCGGTAGTTATACCATTCTTGACCCAAAAACTGTAGATAATGGTAAAATAGTTGCACCGGAGTACGGATATGTGGTTACAAATATGCCTGTATTACAGCAGAATGGAATGCCAACAGGAAGTTATGTCCCAGTTCCTGTAATGATTCCGACGGGATTTCAGACCAACCAGCAGGTTTTTCAGGATAACTACAGTATGGGAATTTCAATAACAAAACCTCTTTTTACAGGGTTCAAGCTCTGGAATGCAACAAAGATAAAAAAATTAAACCTTGAACTTGCAAAGCAAAAGTATGAAGATAAAAAAAGAGAAATAGTTACTTCAATCTCTACATCCTTTTACAATCTCCTGCTTATCAGAGAAAACATAAAACTCTTAGAGGATCTTGATAAAAGTCTAAAAGAAAGATGGAACTATGCCCTATCAGCATACAATGCTGGAATTGTTTCTGAATATGATAAAATAAGAGCTGAAGTGTCATACAAAAACAATCAACCAAACCTGATAAAGATAAAGAATGCCTACATCACAGCCAAGATAGCCTTCTGTAACCAGATTGGAATTACAAATTATGATGACATTGAATTCACAGGTAACCTTCTTGATTCGACAAACATTTCAGTTTCAATTTCGCTCGAAGAGGCTACTACACTCGCAATTTCAAACGATATTAACCTGAAAAATATCGATTATACAATAGAGAATTTAAAAATAACAAAGCAAGTTACATCTGCAAACCGCTATCCTACAGTAACCGGGTTTTTCAACTACAAATACGACTATAAAAAAGAAAAGTCTTCTGACACGGACAGAAAGTGGGTTGATTCGTGGAGTGCTGGTATCCAGCTAACAATGCCAATAGATTCCTGGATTCCATTTACAAAGACATACCATGCTGAAAATGAAATTGATGAGAATATAAAAAAGCTTGAGCTTACCAGGCAACAGCTTATTGACAGCATAAGACTTCAGGTGAAGAATATTTTCCTTCAAATTGAACAATCAAAAGAATTGATTGTAAGTCAGTCTGAAAATGTAAGAATGGCAAAAGCGGGGCTTGATTTAGCAAACAAAAGATATCGAGCTGGTGCAGTATCTTCCCTTGAAGTTACTGATGCAGAAGTAAGCTACAATCAAGCACAACTTAATTACTTACAGGCTGTATATGAATACTTTTCAAATGAATTACAGCTAAAAAAGATCACAAGAAAATAAGCCCAACTTCATACATTTTTTCCTGACTTCATTGGTGAAATTTTTTAATTTATTACCTCGCAAAAAGTTAAGTTTTTTACAAGGCACTACACATACTATTACCTTATTGGTTTAGCACCTCTTGATTAGTTTATCTCGAAAGGAAGGCTTGATAAGGTTTTATTTACTACTTTGCAAATTATTGCCCCCGCGTTTTTGCCCATTTTACGATAAAGTGGGAAAAATCTTGATTTATAAGGGTTGTCCAAAAAATCAAACTTCTGGACAACCCTTATTTTTTCCTTTAATTTTTTACTTTTCCTGCTGCAGGAGTTTCATTATTTCCGGGGCCTGACCTGCACTTCCAAGAACATTTTTGTTTTTTGCTATATACATTTGTTTTAATGCTTCTCTTGCAGGTCCAAGATACTTTCTTGGGTCAAATTCTTCAGGTTTTGTTGCAAAGATTTCTCTTATTTTTGCTGTCATTACAAGTCTACCATCAGAATCAATATTTATCTTACATACAGCAGATCTTGCAGCTTCTCTTAACTGTTCTTCAGGAATACCTATAGCAGCTTTTAAGTTTCCACCATATTTGTTGATGGTTTCAACAGCATCCTGTGGTACAGAGGATGAACCATGCAGAACTATAGGGAAACCAGGGATTCTCTTTTCAATTTCATGAAGAATATCAAGTCTTATTTCTGGTTTTTGTCCTGGTTTGAATTTGTAGGCCCCATGCGAAGTACCAATTGCTATTGCAAGAGAATCTACGCCAGTCTTTGAAACGAAATCTTCTACTTCTTCAGGTCTTGTGTAAGTGTGATGCTCTGCCTTAACATCATCCTCAATTCCAGCTAAAACTCCAAGCTCACCTTCAACAGTTACATCAAATTGATGTGCATATTCCACAACCTTCCTTGTCAATGCTACATTTTCTTCGTAAGGAAGGTGGGAACCATCAATCATAACGGATGAGAAACCATACTCTATGCAGGATTTACATATTTCAAAATCTCCCCCGTGATCAAGATGTAATGCTACAGGAATTTCGCCAAGACCTTTCTCCTTTGCAACTCGCTTCATCATTTCAATTGCACCCTGAGCCATATAACGTAATAGAGTTTGATCTGCGTACTCTCTTGCACCCTTGGATACCTGCAAAATCACAGGCGATTGGGATTCGAGACAGGCCATAATTATTGCCTGCAGTTGTTCCATATTGTTAAAATTGTAAGCTGGAACAGCAAATCCTTTCTTCATTGCAACTTCAAACATCTTTCTGGTGTTTACAAAACCTAAGTCTCTGTAATTGATCATAATTTACCTCTCCTGTTTTAAAAAATTAAAACTAAATATCAAAAAGCCATTTAGAATTTTTGTAGAATATCATTTCTTCAACTGAATATCCTAAGTCAAGTGATTTTATTTTTTTAATCAAATCTTTTGCCCTCGACCACGGAAAATCACTACCAAAAAGTATATGGTAGGGGCTATGCCCGAAAATAATTTCCTTCATCTGCCAGTTTTCAACTTCAAGGCAGAAGGATGTATCAATGTAAATATTTTTTATACCGAGAATGTAATGTTCAACTTCGTCCCACATTTGATACCCACCTAAATGTGCAAGCACTATTTTAATCCCCTCAATTTTAGCCACTTCCGCAAACCTTCTGGGAGTTCCATGGACAGTTTTAAATGCAATGTCCTTTCCTGCGTGAAAAAAAATTAGAATGCTGTGTCTTACACATTCTTCATAAATTGTTACCATTTCTGGATCGTCAGGATAAAAATTCTGATATTCAGGATGTAACTTTACCCCTTTTACTCCATTTAAAACAAGGAATTCAATTTGATCTATAAGTTCATTTTTATTAAGACCAGGGTGTAAAGCTCCTAAGGATAAAAAGTTTTTATACTTTTTATTCCATTCCACAATTCTTTTATTTATACCCATTACCTGTTTTGATTCTGTAGCAACAGGCAAATTTATAGAAAAAGAAACTCCATCTTCTTTCATAAAATCAAGTAAGGAGTCTATCGTACCATTTCCATAATAAGGAATTTTTCCCTCATTTGAGAGAGTTTTCATGGCACTTTCAGCAATATTGTCAGGAAAAACATGGGTATGGACATCGATTATTGTCATCCGTACCTCTTCTTATTACATTTAAAAGTCTACTCTATCTTCCTGTCTTATGTATGTCCTTGGCACTCTTTTTGATACACCACAGGTTACTTCATAGGGAATGAGAGAACAAATTTTACCAAATTCTTCTACACTAATTCCCCCATTTCCAAAAATTATTACCTCATCACCTATTTCTATGTTAGAAGTATTTTCTCCCAGCGAAACCATGGTATAATCCATACATACCCTGCCCACTACAGGAAATTTTTTGTTTTTAATCACTACATATCCTCTGTTTGAATATAGAGTGGGAATTCCATCAGCATAACCCACAGGTAAAACAGCAATAAACTCTCTTTCATTTTTAATTCTGTAAGTTCTAAGATAGCTAACACTCTCTCCTTTTTTCATTTCTCTTATACTTATAACTTTTGTCTTCAGTGTCATAGAATTCCTTAAAGAGGGTATGGGATTACTTGAATACCCATACATTGCAAGTCCCGGTCTAATCATTGTGAAAGGAGTTTTAGTGGATTCTTCCAGCGAAAAAATTGCGGCACTGTTAGCAATATGAAAATGCTTTACCTTTATGTCCAGTCTTTTTACCTCACTAATGAGATTTTTAAATTTTTCAAGCTGCTCTTTTGAAAATTCAATGTCAGTATCGGCCGCAGGAAAGTGAGTAAATATACCATCTATAATCATACCTGGAATACTTGAAATTTGTTCAATTTCGAGTAGGGCTCTTTCATATGGAATACCTAACCTACCCATTCCTGTGTCAATTTCTATATGTACTTTGGGAAATATTCCTCTGTATCTATATGCTTCAGCAAGATCTTTAGCGTAAGAAAGGTTTACAACGGTTGGATAGATGTTAAATTCCATAAGCTTACTGAATTCCTGAACTTCTACAGGCCCAAACAGGATTATGGGTATCGTAATACCATTCGTTCTTAATTCAATTCCTTCATCCAGTGTTGCCACTCCAAGATACTGAACACCAAGCCTTGTCAGTTCCTGGGCTATCATTATGGCTCCATGTCCGTAGGCATCAGCTTTTACAACGCCAACAATCTGAATTTCAGGGCTGCATTTTGACATAATTAGTTTTAAATTACTTCTTATTGCATCAATATTAATTTCCGCCCACGTTGGTCTGTGGGATTTTGATTGATACATTAACCCCTCACTTTAATACCTTTTAATAATTATAAACTAGAAATGGAAATAAATCAAAAATTGAATATTAATTTTTATAAATGGAAAGCCAGGAAATAAAGGATTAATCTTTTACAAAATAGAATTTTTTTGTAACTTCCTGTGTTTTTCCATCGAGTGTGGTCGCTTTTATATAAACCCAGTGACTGCCTGTTGAAAGAAACTTCTGTTCTATTTTTGAAATATCATAATCTAAAATTACCTCTCCATTTTTAATTAATACATCTTTTGCAATTGTATCAACAAGCTTGTTTTTGTTGAAAATCATTAAGGTTATATATGAAGGGTAGCCAAGCAAGAATTTTATGAGTAAACTCTGTTCATTGAAGAAGACTGTAACGGGTTCAATAATAATCTTATTTTCTGGAATAATCTCTATTTTTTTTCTTGTAATGCCAACTGAAATTACTTCTGCATTTGTATCAAAAAATTCTATTGAAAGATATATGAGTTTCCTGAAATTGTCCTTTAAGAAAACAAAGTCAGACCTTGTTAGTACTTTTTCACCAATGATTTCATTGTTGTTGTAGTCTATTATTCTTAACCTTACTCCTTTTGTATTGTTTCCTTTAAGGTTTATAAAAGCCCTGCCAAAGATATATTCATCACCCGCATAGACGGGTTGAGTGTAGATCCAGCCGCCGGATGTAAAAGAAGAAAGAGAGCCATTGGTTACAATAACGTTTTCATAATCACCAAGTAAGTCCAGAGCAGAAGAGTGATTAAACTCAAACTTTAATACATTATTTCTTGACCATTCAAATCCGTAAAAATAACTCCATAGGATTAACAGAATAAAGATTTTGTTTTTCATCTTTTACTTTCCAGTTTTTCTATATATTTCCCGACCCATTCAAGGCTTTTTTCATAATCAGCTTCAAGATTTTCCACCTCTTTTTTCTTCTTAAGCTGCTTCTGCTGTATTATGTATTTCTTCTCTATTACTTTTTTATTGAATTTTTTCTCAAAATATGCATCAATTTCAAAAATCAGAAAGCTTACAATTAAAAGTAAAATGATCTTTAGAATGAGTATAAGAAAATTTCCCATATCTTTTCCGGGATAAACAATTCCAATAGCACCAATATAAATATTTGAAAATGTTACGGGGACTAAAAGCAAGTTGTACATACCCTTATAAATTCTCTTCTTTTCCTTAACTATTTCATAATCTTTAATCCAGGATTGGGGAAATCTTTCGTTTTTGTATAGTTTATTCCCTAAGATATAACATGCCGGAAAACTGCTATCCCTGAGTTTTTGAGTTAAAACTTTTTCGTCAATAATACCGACCATTTGAATTTCAAAATCAATTGTTTTATCGTAATAATTCTCGAGAAAAACAATATCTTTTTCAATTGTTCTGATTTCTACTTCACTGGAAAGCTTGAAAAAATTTAAAGGATAGATTGTATTCCCATATTTAAATATAACATTCTGTGACCTGTCGATTATTATAAAGTCTTTAAAGCCGGTTAATTTGCTTTCAGTAAAATAAGAATTAAACTCTTTGGGATTTTTTGATACGATATAAATGAAAAGATGTTCCACAAAGGTTTTATCTTCTTTTAGAGATATAAAAAATTTTAATCTCTCAACAAGGAATTCTTTGAGTGATTCTATTTGTTTTTCGACTTTCAGAGTTGTTTCATTTTCATCAAGATTTTTTATGAAAAAATCTTTTGTAATTTCAACGATATTTCCAGAAAATTCAAAGAATCGAATTTCCCTTATTTTTTTGTTGTCATTCAGAAAATAATTAAATAATAAACCTGATATAATTATACAGAAAAGTGCAATTATCAGAGAAAATTTGAAGATTCTGTAAATTATTTTCATAATACTATCCCTCTTTTTTCAAGAATTGATAAGACAAGGTCTACACACTCCTCTAATTTTTTTTCTGATGTATCTATTTTAAAGTCAGCAATTTCTTCATAAAATGGCGTCCTTATCTCAAGAAGTTTTTCAATTTCTTCAGTTAAAGGGAAATGGGTAAGTGGGGGTCTATTTTTATCACTCTTTATTCTCTCAAATATGACATCTTTGTCAGCATAAAGATATATTACAAATCCTGTCTGTTTTATAAGCCTTCTATTTTCTTCTCTTATGATTATACCACCCCCTGTAGAAACAACAAGCCCGGACATACCCGCAATCTCTTTTAATACATCACTCTCTAATTTTCTGAAATATTCCTCTCCATAGAGAGAAAATATTTTTTCTATACTTTTGTTTTCTTTCTTCTCTATGAGAGCGTCCATATCGCAAAAATCCTTATTCAGTTTATGAGCAACCATACGTGCAATTGTTGTTTTGCCAGCTCCTCTAAATCCAATGAAGTAAAGATTCACTGAGATCTCCTGATTAAGTAAGGTGTAAGTATAAATAAATTTCCTATAAGTATGATGCCAATTATCATAAAAAGTATAACATAAGTTCTAAACAGGATTTCCTTGCCATCTGCTTCTTTGTTTTCAACCGGTGTAGCTTTTTTTTCAACAAATTTAAAGACCATAGAGTCGTCTTTTATCTTGCCAAAATGCAAAAGTAGCTGTCTTGGGTCATTCTCTATTGTTTTAAGAAGAGAAAGCCTTTCCTTTAGGTCTTCAATTTCTATTTGAAGTTCAACTTTTTGTTTATTTAATGATGTAATTTCTTCTCTTTTTTTTATGTTTTCAATTATTCCTCCTTTCGAAATGAAGAAAGATACAATTATATAAATTCCAAGTATGTTAAACACTATAAGCCAGATATAGCGCATTAAAACTCCTTTTTTAAAGTATCGGCAAATAAAGGGGTTTTTTGAGCAGGAAACATAAATTAATGGAGAAAGAGTAACATATAAACTATTGTAGCTGAAAGGCAAATTATACAGAATGAGAGTATTGCAAGCAGGAAAAAGAGAACGTTTTTAGTATATTTCTTTGCAATGTAAGGAGTTGTAAAAATTTTTCTTTTTTCTTTAATTCTTGAAATAATTAAGAATAAAATTAGCCCCACAATAAAACCAAGGGAGAAAAGCACGTAGACATCTTTAAGAAAAGTTGCAAAAAGAAACAGAAAGAATCCAACTAATATTTCAGCTAACGCAAAGGCTATCATTAAAGTAATAAGCTTTAACCAGTTCATAAAATTTCCTCACTTCAGCTCTTTTAACAAAAAATAAAGAACATAGTTGGTAGTTTTTTCTCTTATACTTTCTCTTGTGCCTAAAAAATTCAATTTCTTGATATTTACATCATTTTCTCTACCTACTGCTACAAAAACAGTACCCACAGGTTTTTCCCTGCTACCGCCCTCAGGACCTGCTATTCCAGTAATAGATACCCTGTAGTCTGCCATCGGGAAAAGTTTTTTTAAGCCTTCATCCATAAATTTTGCCGTTTCGCTTGATACTGCACCGAATTTATCAAGTACATCCTCCGGGACACCTAAAAGACTTTTTTTTAACTCATTACTGTAACATACTATGCAGCCTAAAAAAATACGAGAAGAACCAGGAATATCTGTAATTTTTTTGGCAAGAAGTCCACCACTGCAGGATTCAGCAAGGACAATAGTTTTGTCTAAACTTTCCATCTTTCTGACAAAGACTTCACTTAAAGAAGTAGAAAAATTTTCTGCAAAAATGAAAGGTATAAGAGAGTTAAGTTTGTTTTTTAAAATTTCGCTCATTATAGATGAAGCTTCTTTTTTATCTTTAGCAAAAATATCTATTCTGAAAGTAATTATTCCTTCGTCTGCTATTGTACCATAGGTAAATTCTCCTTTTAAATTTTCATCAAGTATTTTTCCTACTTCAGCTTCTGAAAGTCCCGTTGTTTTGTAAAAAAAGCTGTATTTGTTTTTTTCATAAGGAAATTTTTTTTGCCATTTCTTTATAAAATCTGGAAAATAAATTTCTATCATTGTTTTAAATTCGGAAGGAACACCGGGCAGAAGGATATATTCTCTGTTTTCTTGCTCAATGTAAATGCCGGGGGCTGTGCCCACAGGATTTTTTAAGATTGTTGCTCCTTCTAATTTTAACGCCTGTTTTTCATTTTCTTTCGTAATTTCTTTATTTCTGATTGCAAATTTTTGTTTTAACTCTTCAAGGGCTTCCTTATCAATTACAAGTTTTTTATTTAAAAATTTACTTACCGCCTCTCTGGTAAGATCATCGTTGGTAGGACCAAGCCCGCCGGAAGTTATAATTACATCACTATCGGTAGAGATAAATTCTAAAGCAGTTACTATATCGTTTAAGTTATCTCTCTGTATCAGGACTCTATTTAGCTCAAACCCTTCTTTCATTAAATAACTGGATAAAAAGTGACTGTTTTTTTCAACCACATTTTCCAGTAATTCATTTCCAATTGCAAGAAGAGAAATTTTCATATCATCTCCACAAAAACATTGTAGTATTTTAAAATTAAAATTCAATAATTTCAAAAATTTGCCTTTTGAATGGAGGGTTATTAAAATAATTGAAATACCAGAAACTTTCAAGGAGTTATAAAGATATGAAGATGTATAAGAAATCTTCCAAGCTTGATAATGTTTGTTATGAAATTAGAGGACCTGTTCCGGAAAAGGCGCGTCAGCTTGAGGAGGAAGGATACAATATTATTAAGTTAAATACTGGCAATCCCCCTGCTTTTGGAATTTGTGCACCGGATGAAATTATACATGATGTTATACTTAATATAAGGGCATCAGAAGCATACACTGAGTCAAGAGGAATTTTCCCTGCAAGAAAGGCAATAATGCAGTATTATAAGTTGAAAGGTATAAATAACATAGAAATTGATGATATTTACATAGGTAATGGTGTAAGTGAACTTATAGTAATGGCAATGCAAGGACTTCTGGATAATGGAGATGAAGTTTTGATACCTGCTCCTGATTATCCATTATGGACTGCAGCTGTAAGCCTTTCTGGTGGTAAGCCTGTGCACTATCTCTGTGATGAAAGTGAGGACTGGATACCTGATTTGAAGGATATAAGAAAAAAAGTCTCTTCTAAAACCAAGGGAATTGTTGTGATAAATCCTAACAATCCCACTGGGGCAGTTTATCCATTGGAGGTGCTCGAAGAGATTGTGAAGATTGCGGTAGAAAACCAGTTGATTATTTTTTCGGATGAAATATATGAAATGATAGTTTACGATGATGCAAAAGCAATTCCGATGGCAACACTTACAGATGAAGTGCTTGTTGTAACATTTAATGGGCTTTCGAAATCTCACAGAATTCCTGGTTTCAGGGTTGGATGGATGTTTCTGTCAGGAAATAAAGAAATGGCACGCGATTATATTGAGGGGCTTAATATTCTCTCCACAATGAGACTTTGCAGTAATGTACCAGCCCAGTATGCAATTCAAACAGCCCTTGGTGGACCACAGGATATCAAGCAGCTTATTGCTCCAGGTGGAAGGCTTTATGAACAGAGAAATGTTGCCTATGAAGTTTTTAATTCTATTCCTGGTATCTCTTCTACAAAACCAAAGGGGGCACTGTATTTATTTCCAAAAATAGATGTGAAAAAGTACAACATTAAAGATGATCAAAAGTTTGTATATGATTTTTTGATTGCTAAAAAGGTTCTCCTTGTACAGGGGACAGGATTTAACTGGCCAAATCCGGATCACTTCAGAGTGGTATTTCTTCCAGATGTGGATGAAATCAAAGAGGTGGGGAATAGACTTAGAGATTTTCTTTCAGATTACAGGCA
>Ga0272449_1000625_pt1 | contig 41031 bp, 42 predicted proteins | sample YNPCB0241_FD_198679 | JGI IMG/M metagenome (GOLD analysis project Ga0272449, IMG submission 198679) | Hot spring sediment microbial communities from Yellowstone National Park, WY, United States - YNP-CB-024-1 | ecosystem: Environmental > Aquatic > Thermal springs > Hot (42-90C) > Sediment...
GCAAGGAAGGTTATACATCAGATAGCCAAAGGGTTTATTGTTCTTGCGGCGAGCATAAGGTTGTTGTTTTAAGACTATATCCAATAATAACCACAACCACTACAAGCACATCAACTACAACAACAATACCGCAAACATGCAATATAAAAGTTGTGGTTCAAGAAGATTGTACAACAAATCCTTTAGCAGGAGTACTTGTTACTCTTGACTCTTCTAATTCACAAATTACTTCATCAAACGGAACTGTATTCTATTATGATGTGCCTATAGGAAGTCATAATATTACAGCTTCAAAAGAAGGATATAAAACAGAAAGTAGAATTGTTGATTGTGCGTGCGGACAAACTCATACAGTAATTATAAAATTATATCGCCTGATTACAACTACCACAACAACACTTCCAACAGGAAAATGTGCTGATTATTGTGGTTGGATATCTCCTTATGGATGCTGGTGTGACGCAAAATGTGCAGAAAAAGGGGATTGTTGTGATGATATATGTCAAGGATGTCCTGGATTGCCTCAATGCGGAGGAAACGAATCTTATTGTATTTTTAATATAAAATTGCTTGAAGGGAATACACAGAATCCTGTAGCTTATGCATTTGTAAATATAGATGGAGCAAGAACAACAGTTAGCTCATCTGACGGAAAGGTAACATATTATGGTGTAACAAAAGGAAGACATAGCATCACAGCAAGCAAATCCGGATATCTACCAGCAACTGTTTTTGAAGAATGTATAAGCGGAGAAAAAAACATAACTATTAGAATGTACTCTTATGTAACTCCTATAGACCCAACATCATCTACAACAACTTCAACTACTACAATACCACAATGTCAAGCATGCTTAAGCTCTAGAGTATGCAACATAGAAGTTTTTGTTTTCGATAATTTAACATCTAATCCTATTGAAGGTGCTCGTGTTTATCTTGATAATTCAAACTATAAATTTACATCAAGCTCAGGAAGGGTAATATTCTACGAAGTTCCGGAAGGTTGGCATGAAATTTATGTAACAAAAGATAACTACAGCTCTGAAAGCAAAGATATTTATTGCTCTGCTTCGCAAACAAGAACTATTACAATAAGGCTTTTGCCTGTTGCATCGACAACTACAACAATTCCTATTGGGTATTGTAATATAGAGATTAATGTTTTAGATTACCAAACCAACAATCCTCTTTCTAATGTTCAAATTATAGTAGATAATTTCTCGACAACAATAGATGGAAAAGCTATATTGTATAACCTTCCTGAAGGGTGGAAGACAATTACAGCAAAAAAATATGGTTACTATTCAGAATCAAAATCTATACAATGTATTAAGTCACAAACACATTATATAACTATAAAGCTTTATCCAATCCAAACAACTCAGCCTCAAATAACAAACCAAAACGCAACCCAAAACCAAGAAAAACAGAAATGTATTGTTATAGCTACTGTGCTAGAAGATTATACTAACAAAACATTAGAAAATGTTAATGTTTCTTTGGATAATAGGACTATAACTACTGATATAAAAGGAATTGCAATATTTGAAGATGTTTCACAAGGAGAACATATAATAAAGGCTTATAAACCAGGATTTTATCCTGATGCAATGGGTATATATTGCAAACAAAACGAATCGATAAACATAAACATGAGGCTATATCCAAGCAGACCAGAAACAGGAATGTTTGGGACAATTGGACTAATTCTATCTCCAGACATCTTGCTTTATGTGCTTATATTTATTTTATTTGTTATTATATTTGTCTTACTAATTTCAAGAGGTATTTCAAGGGGCTCTGAATTAGAGGAGCTGCCATCTTATTAGATCTAGGGTTTGACGCCAAGACACGTTTCCCTAAATACCCAAGGATTTAAAAGCTCATAAGAGGATCTTTTTAATAATTTTTTTAAGAGAAAGCTTTTCACTATCTTTACGTTCATGCTTACTGATTCTCAAAAATATTAGTTTTAAAAATCTGCTAAAAGATAGATGAGAGAGAAGAAAGAAAATAAATAAGGATTAAAAAATAAAAATCGCAAAGTTTGTTTATTTCTTGCTTGCTAGTTGGTAAATTGCCTTTAGTGAAACTATTAGTGCTGCTGGCGCTACAAATATTGAAATATATCCCATAATATTGCTCAACACTTTTCCTACTTCGCCTAACACAACAAAGCTAACAGAACCTGTTAAGATAAGTGCAATCGCAGCAATTAAGAAGTTTGTTGCCTCTTTTTCCGTAATATTCAAGAAACCTACTACAAGGCCCAAAATTACTAGCACTGCTGCTACTGTTTCGCTGATCGGACTCACTACCCCAGCCAAAATTGCTATAATCACTCCTATTAAGAAAAGCCACTCCCCTATCTTTTCCATATTCATTTTCATTGGGTATGCCATATTTTTATTATAGTTCAGAAGTTATTTAAAACTTATTTTCGGCTATTTTTTCGTTAATTAACGATTAAAGTTTTTGAATTTTTGGGTCGAAATTATTTTTTAATATTCTTAAAAGATATTTTATATAATATATTTTATTTAAAATATTTTAAAGTCAAGAGATTATTGAAAAGGTTGAAAAAGCTTTAAAGTATTTTTCACCAAATCGGATTTTAAGACTGTGTTTAAAATGATCAGATATTGTTAAAGGCTCTCTCACTATCCTGTTCGGAAATCAATTTCTTAAGTTTAAAATGGTATAACAAAGATGTTGCAAAAATTATATAACAATGAAAATGAGTAGAAACATAATATAAAATTTTAATTGAAAAAGATGAAAATTAAAAAGAAAAAAGAAAAATTTTATTCTGCAATTAGTTCATAAAGAAGCTTTAGGGTTCCTACCAAGATTAAAAGCCATCCGATTATTGCAAACAGTGCATAACCATAGTTTATTCCATATTGCGTTACCCACACTGAAACATATGGTGTTAGTTCAAAAACTCCTGCCAAGATAAAAGATACTGCACCTCCTCCTATCCAAGCAAATGTTTTTGCTGATCTCTTTTTATCTATTAGTTGTGCATATTGCATGAGAGCCATACAGAGCAGAACTCCTATGGCAATATCTAATCCTGTGCCAAATACCATGGTGCTTCACCTATAATAAACTTCTCTTTCCAAATTAAAAAGATAACTATTCGTCATTTATCGAATTGAATTTTATAAATTTTTGCAATAAAACTTTAATTAAAATTTTTAAATCTAAAAATCTAGAAGGTGATCTTTTGAATTTGGAAACAAATAAAACAAAAACAAGTATAGCAAATTTAAAAATATCAGAAATAAAAAAGGCCATTCTTGAAAAAATAAAACCGAAAAAGAATGAGACAGAAGAAATGAAAAACTTTCTTAGTGAGCTGTTAAGGGTTGCAAAAATAATTGCTGCTGATACAGAGCCATTAATTGTTGGATCTATGGGAAGAGGTACTTGGCTAAGTGGAGATAACGATATAGATTTGTTTCTTCTATTTCCAAAAAATGTTTCGAGAGAAGAGCTTGAGGAAAAAGGATTAGAATATGGAAAGAAAATAACAGAAGAGCTTTTAGGGAAGTATACGATAAAATATGCTGAACATCCATATGTAAGAGCAGAAATAAATAAGAAAAATGTTGACATTGTTCCGTGCTATAAAATAAGAAAAGGTGAAAAGATTATATCCGCTGTTGATAGATCTCCTCTTCATCTTAAATATGTTTTATCAAAACTTGACTCATCATTAAGAGATGATGTAAGAATATTGAAACAATTTTTTAAAGGGATTGGTGTTTATGGTTCTGATTTAAAAAATCTAGGAATTTCTGGTTATGCTTGCGAACTTCTTGTAATAAAGTATGGGAAATTTGAAAATGTTATAGAAGCTATTTCAAAAATGAAACCTGGTACAGTGATTGATATTGAAAGATATTGGAAAAATATAAAAAAGGTAAAAGAAAAATTTAGGAATGAGGCTTTAATATTGATAGACCCTGTAGATAAAAACAGAAATACAACAGCGTCTCTCTCAAGTGAGAATTTTATTAAAATTGTATCTAAGACAAAAGAATTTCTAGAAAATCCTTCTTTAGAATTCTTTTTCAGAAAGAAAAGAAAATTAACAAGCGAGGAATTAAGAAAGATTAAATCTCGCGGAACAAAATTCTTAGCAATTTTATTTGAAAAGCCGAATATAATTAATGATATTCTATACCCCCAAATAAGAAAAACTTCCGAAAGATTATCTAAGCTTTTAGAATTTAATGATTTTAGATTAATAAGAAAATGTGAGTTTGTTAATGATGAAAATAATAAAGTTTATTTGATTTTTGAGTTAGAGTTTTGGACAGCTCCGAAAATAGAAAAAAAGATTGGGCCATCAATTTTTGTAATAAAGAATAGCAACGATTTTCTTTCTAAATATAAAGATGCTGAGTTTGGCCCATACATTGAAAATAATTGCTGGGTAATAGAAAAAGAAAGAAAATTCGATAATGCTTCTTCTTTGTTAAAAAACTTTTTATCAAAAGATGAGAACGAATTAATTCAAGAAGGTATTCCGAGTTATATAGCAAAAAGTATTCAAAAAGAATTCAGAATAATTGAGCAAAAAGAATTTTGGAAAACGGTAAAAAATGATAAAGAGCTTTCTTCTTTTTTGAAGGAAAAATATTTTGAAAAAATAAAAATTTAAAAAAATTACTCTTCTGTTTTTTGTGGAGTTGTTGCTAAGAATGCCCACCAAGGCTTCTTGATATCTATTATTCTACCATTTTCTGCATTTATTCTTGCTTGGATTTTCATCTTTACTGGTATGAATCCAAGAAGCTTTGCTTCTTTCATTCCCTCTGCTTTATATAATACTGAATCCTCTTTTGTTTCTATTTCTAATTCTTTTTCAGGCTCGTCGACAACCTTTTTAATTATTTGGACTGCAACAGAAGGTACAATATTTATTGTTATATTTCTTTTTGGCGTTTCTATCATTATTGTTTGGTTGATTAAGTGAAGCTTATCTCTTGCTCGAGCTCTTATCATATTTGTTTGAATTATTGTTGTGTTTGTTTGATTATCTGTTTCAATACTTACAGGAATTTCTTCTGATATATTTTGAATCTCTCTTGAAACCTCTTCTATAGTTTTGTTTATACATTTCCTTCTTATTTCTTCTTTTATTTCTTCTTTACACCCTTCCCCTAAGCATCTCTTTGTCTTTATCATCTCTATGCAAATGCTTTTTATTGTCTCATTATCAACATTGTTTATTATTTTTTCAATATTCAATAACATTGCTATTATTGGTTTTCCTTCTGCAGTTTTTATTGAGATGTTCCTAATTTTTATTCCTTCGCTTGGTGATATCTCTAAGCTTTCTTCTTTAACAACTCTCAAATTAATGGCCTCTCTTTCTCTGAATAAAGATCCACATGTTCCAGTTAAGAATTCTTTAGATGTACAAGAACTTCCATCTGGAAATATGCAAACTCCGTATTCTTCTCCTTCTTCGCTAACTCTTTTTTCATATGTATATCCTCTTCTTATGCACCATGCTTCTTCTCTACTCAGATTTTCAAATGTTTTACAATCTTCCGGACAATTTTCCTCTGTTTCTGGACACGGACAACCACAGGCCATGCAAACAATTCTTTGACATATTCCATCTCCGCAAAAATCTTTGCAACATTTCTCTCCTTTTTGAGTTGTTGGTATTGTTTTTTCTATTTCCTTAACATTCTCTATAATTATTTTCATCTCTCTTTCTTGTATCAAATTTCTTATTCTCTCTTGTTCTATGTTTCTAATTGCTTCTCTTTCCGTTGTTCTTATTCCTTCTCCTATGTTTTGCGTTTTTTGAAGCTCTGTTGCAAAAGTTATAGTTAAGCTAAAAATGGATATCGCTAAAATAGTCATTAAACTAAATCTCATACCAGCTTCACCTTATATTAATAAAACTTTTTAAAATTAAGTTTTAAAATCTCATTAACCTTGTTGCAACAAATAAAATTATTGAAAGAATAGCCACAAGCAAAATTATCAGCAATATCAAATTTACTTGGACTTTTTCTTCATTTTTTATTCCTAACTTTTCTGATTTAAGAATAGATTTTGATGGCAATTGAAAAGAAGAGGATTCGTTCCTAAAGCACCTAAAACAGATTTCTTCTAAATTTCCAAGCCTTTTTTCTTCCTCTGTTGGACATCTACAATTTGCCTCAAAAGCTTTCCACCAATTGTTGCAATAATAGATATTTTTACCATTTTTTGCAATACTCGATATTCTATCTATTTCTATATTTGTAATAGTAAATTTCTTGATAATATCCATATCTATTAATGTTTCCAAATCTTTTTTTACAGACTCCTTCCAGTTATAAGTTTCTGGATCTATTTCAATTGGTTTTAATTCTCCAGATTCATCTTGATAAAATGGAGTTATTATTTCTAATGTCCCATCCAACCAAAATATTAAACCAACTCGTTCATCATAAGTAGATTTAGTTGATATATATTCAGAAGTTATCTTGCATGTATCTCTTGTGCAAATTTTTATAAGTCTATCAAAATCTATGCTCAGATTATAAATTTTTAACTTAAAATTTGAATCCGGAGTATAACAAGAAAGCGATATACTCGAAACAATTCCTAAAAACAAAATGAAAGCAATTAAAAATTTTCTCATATTATTAAATTTGTTTTAAATATTAAAAAACTTTAAAACTGCTTTTGGAAACCAGCTTCTTGGTCCAATATATTTAGAACATTCTTTTGCAAAAAGATTTCCTATTTCGCAGCATTTTTCTATATCCTCTTTTTTTATAATTCCAAATATAATTCCTGTATCAAAAGCTTCTCCTGTTCCACTTGCATCAAAAACATTTTCAACATTATTCTTAATTAAAACAAATTTTTCACCATCCCAAAAAGCAGAACCATAAATTCCATTTTTTATCTTTATAATAACTTTTTTATCTTTCAATAAAATTTCTTTTAAAATTTTTTCATAAAATCTTTTTTCATATTTTGTCCAAGAATGTGAATTAAAAATAATAAAATCTGCATACATTAATAAATCTTTATATCTATTTTCATGTTTTTCTAGACTGAGAAATATTTTTTTATCTTTAAGAATTTCAAGCATCTTTTTTTGTGTTTCAAAAGATTTTTCATGAAGAGTTGTTGTATAAAAAATATCGGGCTCTTTAATTTCTTTAATCTCATCTAATCTTATTTCAGTATTAACACCTAGATTTTCAAAATTAATTGATCTTCCATTACTATCTATAATTTTTATTGAAATTCCACTTTTACCTTCTGATAATACTATATTCTTTGTATCTACAGAATGATACATCATATCCTCTATCAAAAAACTTCCTTCAGGATCGCTACCTACCTTTCCAATAAATCCTGTGTTTATGTCTAGCTTTGAAAGATTTGCAATGACGTTTGCTGCATAGCCGCTAGGATATTCTTCAATAGAAATTATTTTTCCCATTTCATTTTTCTTTGGAATTCTTTCTACTTTTATAATTCTTTCTAATATAAGATAACCCATTCCGAGAACAAACATAAAATAATCTTTGCTGATTGAGATTTAAATTTAGTTCAATCTTATTCTATTTCACGGTTACAGATTTTGCAAGATTTCTTGGTTTGTCTGGATTTAAGCCTTTTTCAACAGCAACATGATAAGCTAATAATTGTAATGGAACAACAGTAACAATAGGATAAAATATTTCCTCTACACATGGTATTTTTATCCAATAATCGAAGCTCTTATCTTTTTTATCACTAATACCTATAACTAAAGCACCTCTTGCTTTAGTTTCTTCTATATTGCTTATTGTTTCATAAAATGTATAATCATTCGGGCATACAGCAATTACTGGAGTGTTTTTTTCGATTAATGCTATTGTTCCGTGTTTTAATTCACCGGCAGGCATACCTTCAGCATGAATATAAGATATCTCTTTCATTTTCAGTGCTCCTTCGCTAGCCATAGCAAAATTTATTCCTCTTCCAATATAGTAAAAATCTTTAAAATCTTTTATTTTCTTAGCAATTTCTTTTATACTTTTATTATTTTTCTTTAAATTTTCTTCTAAAATTTTTGATATTTCTGACAATTTATTTTTAACATACTCAAAATTGTTTACCATCGAGAATGAGAGTAAATAAAAAATTATTAACTGGGCTGTGAAAGATTTTGTTGCCGCTACGCATATTTCAGGACCGGCGTTTATATATATTACATAATCACTTAATCTAGCTAGAGAAGAATCCATAACATTAACTATGGAAATTATTTTTGCTCCGTTTTCCTTTGCTTTTTTAACTCCAGTTAAAACATCTGCTGTTTCTCCTGACTGAGAAACAGCTATAACTAAAGTATTTTTATCGATGGAATCAGAAAAATAATGGAATTCGCTTGCCATTATAACATCACAAAACTTTTTTGCTATTTTTGAGAAAAGATATCTACCAATTATAGCAGCATATCTTGAAGTTCCACAAGCTGTTATTACAACATTTTTTGCTCTAAGAATTTCCATTGCTATATTCAATATAAAATCTTTATCTTGAAATAAAGCATTTTCTATTACTTTCGGTTGCTCAAAGATTTCTTTTATCATAAAATGTTCAAATCCTTGTTTCATAGCTTCTTCGAAGCTCCAATTTATATGTTTTATTTGCTTTTTTATTTCTTCTAGTGTTTTTATATTAAAAATTTTTACATCTATCTTATCTTTATCCTTTTTTATTGTTGCAAACTCTTCATCCTCTAGATATATAACATTTTTTGTTCTATCCAAAAAAGAAATAACATCTGAAGAAACAAACGTTTCATCATTTCCAATCCCTATTATTAAGGGGGCTCCGTTTCTAAAAGCTATTATCCCATCGAAATATGATGATATAAGAACAAATGCAAAAGATCCTTTTAAAACTTTTGCTGCTTCAATTGAAGCTTTTACAATGTCTTCATGTTTTTTATAATTCTCCTCTATAAGGTGAGGAATAACTTCGGTGTCAGTTTCTGATTTAAATTTATGGCCCAATTTTTTGAGATGTTCCTTTAACTCTTTATAATTTTCTATAATACCATTATGCACAATAACTATATTACTGTCACAAGAAGTATGTGGATGGGCATTTTCTTTTGAGACCTTTCCATGAGTGGCCCATCTTGTATGTCCTATTCCTACATCGCAGCATAAATTTAAATTAAAATTAAGATTTTCTATATCGCCGACATTTTTTATTATACTTATTTTTTCTTTTTCTTTGAATGCAAATCCCCAAGAATCATATCCTCTGTAAGTTAATCTTTTAAGTTGATTTATCAGAATATCAGAAAAATTATTTCTGGGGTCCTTTGTTATATATCCAACTATACCGCACATACTTCTTTCTTATAAAATTAAGTTTTAAAAGATTTTATTAAAAATTTTATAATATCGTTATGATATTTTTAATAAAGTGAAAATTATGAAAAATTATATTTTGAGGATTAAAGGAAATAAAAAATTTTTTATTCCAACAAAGGTATTAGATATTGAAAATTTTAGATATGCCTCTAGTAAAACAAGCAGAATGATATTAAAATCCCTTTCTGAAAATTCGAAATACCCTAAAGAAATTGCAAAAGAAATAAATCTAGATGAGCAAAGTGTATATTATCACATAAGAAATCTTGAAAGACTTGGATTTATAGAAGTTGCTGAAAAAAAGAATATAGGTGGAATAGAAGCAAAATATTACAAAATTTCTTCTGATGCCTTTTCATTTATTATAAAATCGAGAAGCTCGACAAAAAATATTGAATTTATAGAAGAGTTTTTCTTTCCATTTGTAGTAGATGGAGAAATGAATTCTATAATTGTTTTTGGTTCTCCTGATCCTCATGGTCCTACAAGAGCTAGAGCAAGAGATATCATAGAAGGTTCTGAGTTTTGTTTGTTTTTGGGATGCTTTCTAGAAAAATATTCCGGACTAAAGGTGAAAATCGATACAGAAATTAAGAAAGATGATATAAAAAATAATAATTTAATAGTTATCGGAGGACCGGGAGTTAATTATGTAGCTAAAGTATTAAACAAAAAAATGCCAATAAGTTTTATAGAAAGAAACAATAGATATGTTGCCATATATTCTAAAATATCTAAAAATGTTTATGAAGAAGAAAGATGTGGAATTATTATAAAAGTAAAAAATCCTTTTAATAAAGATAAATATATCCTTTTAATTGCAGGAAGAAGAGCAAGCGGTACAAAAGCTGCAATCTTATCATTTTTAAAATATTTCAAAGATATTTGTAATGGGAACAAATATAATAATAAAGTAAAGGCTAAAGTTGTAGAAGGTGTTGATATCGACTCTGATAGCATAATAGATGATGTTATAATTTTAGAGTAGATTAGAATGAAAAATGAAAAAAATAAAAAAGAACAAACCAAATTTGAAGAAAAGAAAATTGATGAAAAAGAGATTAAAAGGATTGAAAGATTAAGAAAAAAGAAGCTAAAACTTGCACAAGAGTTTTGTGATGCAGTTTTGAAAAAATATAAAAAAATAATAAAAGCTGTTGTTGTTTTCGGCTCTTTAACAAGGAACGATTTCACAGAAAAAAGTGATATAGATATTTTAGTTATAATAGATGATACATTAGCGAGATTTACTCCTGAGATGAAAGAAGCTTTTGACTTTAAACTTCAAGACATTGGTAGAAGCATTTCTGAATCAATTTCTGTTCAACCCGCTTGGACATTAACAGAATTTTGGGATATGGCAAGAATAGGTCATCCCCTTCTTTACACAATTGTAAGAGATGGCTGGGCTTTGTACGATACTGGCTTTTTCATACCTGTAAGAAAATTATTAGAGAGAGGGAAAATTCCTCACACGATAGAGGCTGTTGAATTTCTTATGCAAAGTGCTCCTAAAAAAATATCGAGGGTTGAGAACATTAAACTTTTTATGATAGCAGAAGATTTGTATTATGCTGTTTTGAATGCTTCTCAGGCTGTTTTAATGTACATGGGAAGACAATCACCTGCTCCAAAACAGGCCCTAAAGGATATAAAAGAGTATCTTGTTGACACAAAAATGCTCGAAAAAAAGTATTTACAGTATTTTGAAAGGATTTTGAAGTTTAGAAAAGAAGTTGAACATAAAAAAATAAAAAATGTGAGCGGAGAAAAGCTTGACAAATTTATTCAAATGGCTAAAGAATATGTAGAAAAAATGGAAAACATCTTAGATTTTCTGAGAAAGAAAAGAAAAGAAGAAACAATAAAAAGAAATTATGAAGTTTTAATCAAAGGAGCAATAACAGGACTAAAATATTTAGGAAAACTTCCGGAAAATCCTAAAGATTTACATGAAGCGATAAGAAAATATCTCATCAAAGAAGAAGGTCTCCACCCATCTTATGAAAATCTTTTTAAAAGAGTAGCAACAATGAGAAAAATGATTGACGATAATCTTGTAGATAAAATTCCTGAACGTGATGTTGAACTTACAAGAGAATATGTAAGAAGATTTATAAAAGATATAGAAAATGTGATAGAAAAAAGAGCAAAAACAAAAACTAATAACAAAAATAATAGGTAAGATTTATTTTTTTACACTCTTTTTCAATTCTTTTCTTTATTTCAGAAAAATAATTTTCTTCTAAATCATTAAATAAAATTTGTGAATATTTTTTCACAAGATTTGAATTTATCTTCATTAAAGCATCTTTTATATAATTCCAATTTCCTGCTTTTATGTTAAGCTTATCTATCAAAATAAAATCGACATTTATTTTTTTAAAAATACTCATCATCTCATCTAAATCTTTTTCAGCAATAAATGGAAGAATTGGTGCAATCATAACATAAGTTTCTATTCCAAGTTCCTTTGCCTTTTTTAGAATATAAATTCTTTCTTCAATCGAAGAAGCATTGGGCTCAAAAACCTTTCTTATCTCTTCATCCAAAGTAACAATTGTTAATCCTAAACTTATATTTTTAATTTTTTTAATTATATCAAAATCTCTTTCTACAAGAGAAGATTTTGTTAATATATTTATATGAAATTTCTCAAAATTTGAAAAAAATTCTAAAACCTTTCTTGTTAACATGTATTTTTTCTCTACTTCTTGGTATGGATCAGTAACACTGCTTATCAATATACTCCCTTCTTTAATTTTCATTGCCTCTTTTTTAATCAGTTCTATTAAATTAATTTTTACTTCAACAAACTCTCCCCAATCTGCAGAGCAAGAAGAAAATTTTTTCATATATCTTGCAAAACAATATTTACATCCGTGCAAACAACCTAAATAAGGATTTATTGAGTAATCTATTCCATAAATTCCGCTTTTGCTTATTCCCTTTTTACATTCAACTTCCTTTATTATCATCTTATTCTTAAAATTATTTGTTAAAAATTAATTATTATGAGAACTCAAAAGAAAAGATTTGTAAAAATAGTAAAAGCAAAAATACCCTGGATTTCTCACATAGTTAATGAAAATAATGCAAAGATTTTTTTTCAAAATGAGATTAAAATAAAAATACCTAGAAGAAGCTTATGTATATATTGCAAAGGTTCAAAAATGCTTTGCGGAAAAATTAAATGCCCTATCTTTAGTAAGATATACTCATTCCTTAAAATAAAATCATATCTAAAAAAAGAGATTTTAGGAAATTCCCCACCTTCTATATTCATAGGCAGAATTGGATATCCTTATGTTTTTGCTGGTCCTGCAGCTCCTCCAGAAATTGGAGATACTAGCATTTACGATACTCCAGAATTATGGCTAAATAAAAGCTTTGAGGAGATAATTGACTTTAGATTCAAACTTATAAGAGGAAAATTCTTAACAAATGTTAAAAATCAGGAAAAATATAAATTTGTTGAATATATTCAAGAGCTAGCAATGTCAAAAACTCCTGTTGAAACTGAAATCATATTAAAAAATACTCCAAAGCAAAACATAATACTTGATAGTGAAGTTCAACCATTTGGTCCGGGAGGAATTATTGAGGATCTAAAAATAAGAAATACGAAAACAGACGCAAAAATAGAAAAGGTATATTATGATTATGATCTTAAAGCAGAAGACGCTATAATAGAGTTATATAAAAAAGGTTTGGCTGTTTCTAAAATACAAAAGGCTTTTAGTGCTGGTTTATTCGGAATAAAAATTCAAAGAAGGCTTGTACCAACAAGATGGAGTATTACAGCTGTTGATTCAATAATCTCAGAAAATATTTTAGAAGAAATAAGAAGTTATCCTTTAATAAACAATTTTTTGGTTTTTGAGTTTAAACATTTAGATAGGCTATTTATTGTTTTACTATTTCCTGATTCGTGGGGATATGAATTAATAGAGGCTTGGTATCCAAATACTACTTGGAATCCTAATGATAATTACATAGCAATATGCTCAGATGGAGAAGATTATTGGGGAAGAAAAAATTATCCTGATATTGGAGGATGCTACTTTTCTGCAAGGCTTGCTGTGACAGAAAAGCTAAAAGAAATGAAAAGACAAGCAAAAGCGATTGTGTTAAGCGAAGCTTATCCTGGGCATATATTGCCATTAGGTGTTTGGGAAGTTAGAGAAAGTGTAAGATATGCTTTAAATTTGAATCCAAAAAAATTTGAAAATGTTGAAGAAGTATTAGAATATTTATCAACTAGAATAAAAACTCCTATAAATAGATTAATTGAGCAAAGCAAAATCCTTAAAGATTTCTTTACTCAGAAAAAAATAATCCATTTCCTAAATAATTCAAATATCTAAACAATTATAATTCCTGCATATGTAACAAAAGATGAATTTTTTGTTATTTCATAAGATGTTGAATATTTTATTAAAAATCCTTTTTCTGCTCCTATCTTTTTTGCTATTAAAAGAATTAGTGTTATAGGAACAAAACCACAAATTGTTAAATTGTTTTCTAAAACAAAATTGTAAAATTTTTTTGCTTCTAGCTTCTCTATAAATTTTATAGCTTTTATATCTATTTTTCTAACCTCTTCCAAAATTTCTTTTTGGGTTCCGGAAAATAGCTCATAATCATACATTGGTCCATAATGAGTAAAGTCGCTAGATGCTATATAAAAAAATTCTTCATACACAAGCCTTTCCGCCAATTCTTCTATTTCTTTAAAAGATAAATAAGATAGACATATTGGCAATATTTCAAAATCTTTAAATAGATATTGAAGAAATGGAATTTGAACCTCTATTGAATGCTCATATAAATGTGCGTTTTCATCTATATTCAATTTGCTAAATCTTTTTGTTTTTACAACTCCTAAAGGGGTTAGCCAATCTTCTTGACTTAAAGCGATTTTTTTTCCTATACCTGTATGATTGGGACCAGCTATCAAAAAGGTTTTTTTATCTGTTTTTATTTTTGAATATACAGCACCAGCAACACTTCCTGAATAAATATAACCAGCATGAGGAACTATAGCTGCCTTCGCATCTATTTTATCTGTTTTAATAATAAATTTTTTTATCATAGAAATAAGTTCTTCCTTATCGCCTGGATAAAAACCTATTGCTGCGGGATATCTCATGAATTTAATTTTATTTTCAAGATTTTTATTTTATTGAAATTTTCTTTTTGAACTGAAATGAACTATAAAGCTCTTGCTTTTGATGAAGAAAAGATATGAGCCAATCTTAATGGTTCTGGGATTTTGTATTTAATAAATTTTTTTGCAATTTCTTTTGCTGATTTTATATCAACCAAATTTCCTGGAGAAACAAATATTTTTTCTTTTCCTATTTTTACTACACATCCTACCTTTTTATTGTTAACAAAAATGTAATTTCTCTTTATATTCCCTATTAACAACTTTTTTGCAACTCCTATTGTAGGAATTTTTAAAATTGTTCCTACCCAACAAGCTATCCCAAAATTTCTGGGATGTAATATTCCATTACCGTCAATAAAAATTACGTCTGGCTTATTTTTTACCTTTTTCATAATTTTTAGAATTATTGGACCTTCTCTATAAGAAAAATATGTTGGTATATATGGAAATTTTACTTTTGTTTTTATTATAATTTTTTCTATTTTATTAAAGTTCTTATCCATAGAAACATAACAACATGTTGCAACATCTTCTTTATAAGATACATCTACTCCTGCAACAACAGAATATTTTTTTAATGGTTTTAATTTTATTTTCTTTTTCATTCTTTCTTCTTTTTCCCTTAGTTTTTTTAATGGAAAATCTGTTTCAAAATCAGTGAAAAGCAAATTTTCAAAATTTAAAACTTTTCCGTTTTCAATTCTAATTCCTTCTTTCTCTAATCTCTTTTTCTTTTCCTCTATACCTAAGCTATATCCTCCTATTTCTCCGCTTGATAAAACAACTTTGTAACAAGGGTATTTATTAGGATATTTATTTTTGTTTAATATTTCTCCTATTGCTCTTACGGAAATTTCATCCCCCAAAGCTATAGCTAAATGTTTATATGTTGTAATCTTTCCATAAGGGATTTGCTTAAGAAAATTTAGAACATATTTTTCAATATTAGGGATTTTTGTTGCAAACATAAAAATCTGCTAAAACTCTAAATAAAAAGCATGGAAAGCAAAATAAATAGCAAATAGCAACATAACATTATCAAACCTTCCATTCTTTCTATTTTTCCATCAAATATGAAAAAGAAGGTTAAAGAATATGTCCCAAAAAGAAATGAAAACAAAAACAACTCTGCTTGACCTATAAATAAATTAGAGAAAAGCATTCCAATAGCTAAAATCAATGTTATATTAACAAAGCATGAACCAAAAATATTTCCTGCCAAAATTTCATGTTCTTTCTTTTTTCCAGAGCTTATAGCTATTGCAAGTTCTGGAATAGATGTAGAAAAGGCTACCAATATTCCAGAGATTATTGTTTTACTAATTTTTAATAATTCTGAAATCTGCTTTAAAGATATAACTATAACCTCTGCAGAAAGCAAAAGGATAAAAACAAAAAATATAAGTCTTGCCAATGTTTTATACCTATTATTTCTTTGTTTTTTATCAGCAGGATTAACTCTAAAAGATAATAGATTTTTTGAGACGAGAAAGAATATTATCAAAGAAAAAAGGCCTAAAACAAAATTAAATCCATAAAAAATTCCATAAAGAGATATCAAAGTAGTTATAAAAATCATTTCATAGTATTTGTTTCTTTCTTTTATCTTTACCCCAAAAAAAGCTGCTCCGAGCCCTAAAATAAGTAAGATGTTTACAATATTACTTCCTATTATGTTTCCGAGTATTATCTCTCCCTCTTTATTAAAACCTGAAACTATAGTTACAATAAGCTCTGGAGCAGTTGTTAAAAAAGATATTATGATTGCCCCTATTGCAGTTTTTGTTATTCCTGTAATTTGAGAATATTCTACAGCATTTTCAACAACTATGTCACTTGACTTTGCTAATAAAATCAAACCAAAAATAAGACCTAAAATGTATAAGAGCATCTTTATCCTCTTTTAATTTATTTTGTTTCAAATTATAAAAATCATGTATAAATTAAAAGAGAGGCTTGATTTGGGAAATCTTGTTACATTTGTTCCAAACAAAAATCTTCCTGTTTATAATTGGCTTTATTTTAAAGAAGGTTTTTCTAGGGATTTTGTTTTTTTAACCCTAGAAAAATTTAATGTAAAAGAAAATAATGTTGTTTTAGATCCTTTTTGTGGTTGCGGAACCACATTGCTTGCATGCAAGCAAAAAGGAATAAATGCAATAGGTTTTGATGTTTTACCTATAGCTGTTTTTTCTTCTAGAGTTAAGCTTAGAGACTATGAAACAGAAGAATTGAAATTGTACGCAAAAGAAATATTAAACAAAAAGTTTAAAAGATATGAAATTCCAAAAAGGTTTTTGAAATACTTTTCAAAATATATTTTAGAGGATATAATTTTTTTCAAGAATGAAATAAATAAAATAGAGGATGAAAAAATAAGGGATTTTATGCTTCTTGCATTGATAAATGCATCAATGAGATGTAGCTATGTATTTAAGGATGGTGGAGTTATAAAAATTAAAAAAAGAGATGTAGCTCCTTTGAGAGAAATGTTTAGAAGGCGGGTTCTTAAAATGATTAAAGATTTATCAAGTTTTGAAAAAAAGAAATGTGAAGTTTTTGTAGATTTTGGTGATGCAAGAAATCTAAAAATTGAAGATGAAACAATAGATTTTATAATAACATCTCCTCCTTATCTCAATAAGATAGAATATACAAAAGTATATGAAATAGAAGAAGAAATTTTTCTTTCAGAAAAGGCTAAACCAGGTATAAGATCGTTCATCGAGAAAGAAACAAAAAATGCTACCATTCTAAAAGATGTTGAAAATGCATTAAATAAGAGTTTACTAGAAAAAATCTCTCAATACCCTAATGCAATAGCTTATGCAAATGATATTTATTTGTCAATAAAAGAGATGTATAGAGTTTGTAAAAATGATTCTTTAGCTGCAATTGTTATTGGAGACGGAGTTTTTGTTGAAGATAATGTTGTAATAGAAGGAGATAAACTTTTAGCAGATATTGCAAGCTATTGCGGTTTCATTGTAAAAGAAATAATCATAGTGAACAAAAGATTTTACACAACTCCAAAAAGAATAAAAAAAGGAATAATAAAAGAATACATTGTTATATTAAAAAAATTTGGATAACACTGCAAAAACTTAAGGTGTTGTGTTTGTTGGTGGTTTTTCAGGAACTCTACAGCATGCTTCTCTACACATTTCAGGAGTATAATCTCTTCCCAACCTTCTTTGACATGCTGTAAGCAAATTGTCCCATTGACCATCACCATTTGGATCATATCCTGTTATAATTATTCTTTCAACATCCTCCCCTCTACATCCTCTTTGAATAAGCCTTTCGCAACCAATACTCCATGCTTGAATATCGTTTACTGTTCCTGTTGGGGTTATTACTCCTGTCATTAAAATCACAACTATCAACATCACAACTACTGCCACCGCTAGTATTACTATAAAGTTTACTGGCAAAGATATTCCTTTAAAACCTTTCATCCTAATCCCTAATACTTTATTATTTTTACTTATATATATAAATTCACTTTTACCTCAAATTGAAACCTCATTTTGAAATCCCTTCTATCTTTCTGCCCTTCTTATAAATTCTTCTATATTTTTTTCTTTTCTTTGATTCGAAATACTCTTGCTTTTCTATTTCATCCATAATGCATCTTCCAAACATCTTTTAATTCTGTTGGCTTAAATATTCCATATTCAGTTATTATTCCTTTTATGTATTTTGCGGGAGTAATATCAAATGCTGGATTTAAAGCTTTGCATCTTTTATCAGCAATCCTTTTTCCCCTTACGAATAAAACTTCATCCTCTTTTCTAAACTCTATTGGTATTTCCTTTCCTGTTTTGCAATTATAATCAAAGCTGTTTAAAGAAGTTGCAACATAAAAAGGAATTCCATATTCCTTTGCTATTATTGCCTTTTCTAAGGTTCCTATCTTATTTGCCACATCTCCGTTTCTTGCTACTCTATCTGCTCCAACTATAATAAAATCAACATCTTTCATAAAAAACGCGCTAGCCGAATCACAAATTATCTTATGCTCTATCTTCTCATTAGCAAGCTCCCAAGCAGTAAGCATTGCTCCTTGTAGTCTTGGTCTTGTTTCACTTACATAGACAAAAATTTTCTTTCCTTCTCTTTTTGACATATAAATTGAAGATGTTACTGTGCCCCAATCTACAGAAGCCAACCAACCTGCATTGCAATGAGTCATGATTTTAGCATTATTTTTTATTAATTTTTTTCCATATTCTCCTATTTTCTTGCATTTTTCAACAATAGAATCAGCATATTTATTAGCTTCTTTAATTAATTCTTCTTTAAAATCCTTTTCTCCTTTTTTATTTTTTATAAAACTAAGCATATATTCTACTCCATAACCCAAATCTCTTGCTGTTGGTCTAGCATTTTTAATTAGTTTTGCTGCTTTATTCAGATTTCCTTGAATTTCTGCTTGAGCTATGCCATAAGCTGCTGTAGCACTTATTGCAGAAGCTCCTCTCACAACCATTTCCTTTATTGCATATACTACATCTTTATAATTCTTTGCAACAAAGATCTCAAATTTAAAAGGTAATTTTCTTTGATCTATTAGATAAATCTTTCCTTTAGAAAACCAAACACTTCTATACCATTTTTTACCAACTAGCATGTAATTCTATATGAAATTGAATAATTAAAAAATTTATGAAAAAAATTATGAAATAGTCTCTTATTCTTTCCTATATACTCTGTATGTTATTGGTTCTTCTGGATTGTTTGGATCTATAGTTATTTCATATGCTATTATATTTTTATCATCAGTAGAACTAAATGGAAACATATCTGGAATTTTGCATATATGAAGATATTCAAGGCCCTCACGTCTTCTGAGATATGCTGGTATGTCGCTTTCATCTTTTGAAGATATAATCCTTATTTTACCTTCACCTACTCTGCATACTTCAACGGCTTCTTCTGGGTTATTTATTAATAATCTAACAAGAGGCTCTCCATACCCTTCTGCAATAATAGTTTCGCATGCGTCTTCTTCTGGTACTCCCAACCTTACTATTTCCTCTAACGCTTTTTTTCTTAACCATCTTTTGTATTCTTCATTAATTTCTTTTTCGTCCTCCTTCATTATATTTAATACTTCTTTTTCCCTTTTATCAAACCAATTTTCTTCCATCATACCACCTTTCATATCTATTAAATAGTAGTAAAATTATTTAAATTTTTCTTCTAATTTATAAAAGCGCTTCAGCAAATTCAAAAATAAATCTTTTAACCAAACTTTTTCAATTTTTTCTGCTTTTAGCAAAAATTAATACGCTGCCAATAAGTATATGAATCGAAGTGTTGTAGTTATTCTGAAAGCTAAAACAAAATCAAAATGTGTCGATGAATTTAAAATAATTCACCATATCAACTTAAATAAATTTCTATCGACTTAAATAAATTTCTGGAAAATACATCTATTATGGGTCTAAACCTTAATATTTCATGATAGTGTGGATCTATTATTACTTCGTAAACCTTTACGTTTTTTATTTCTTTGTCAGAAAATGGAAGCGATAAATGAAGTTTATTCGTGTGAACATATTCTGCTCTCCTTCTTAAATATGTGGGAACGTCTTCTTCTATCTGAGCCCCTATTATTCTTATTCTCCCTATATTTTCAGCAATATTTTTTAATTCTTCGTATTCTCTTCTACGAATTAGTGTAACTAGAGGAAAGGCGTGAAACTCTGAAATTGTGATCCCATCATCCTCTACACCAATCCTTCTAATACCTTTTACTATTTTTTCTTTTGTTTCTTTTCTTATTTTCTTTTCATAAAAAATCTCAAATATTTCTTCTGGTGTTAACTTATAATATTCTCTCAAAATATTCCATTCCGCATCTTCTAATCTCATACCTTTTATCCCGTCGCAAAATTTTATCTTTTCAAGTAATAGATAATTGACAAAAAACATTTTAAACTTTTACTACTCAAAAGACATAATTTCAAGGTTTAAAAATCTTTTCTTCTAAATTTTCTTTTGTGCTTTGTATGATAGGAATTATTGGTGGCACAGGTATATACGATATTCTCGATATCAAAGAATATAAAAAAGTTTTCACTCCATTTGGAAATCCATCTGATTTAGTAGCTATAGGGAATATTAAAAATAAAAAAGTAGCATTTATTCCTAGACATGGAAATAAACATACAATACCTCCTCATAAAATTAACAATAAAGCAAATTTATGGGCTTTTAAAGAGCTAAACGTAACAAGAGTTATTTCTATATGTGCAACAGGTTCTTTAAAAGAAGAATATAAGCCAGGAGATATTGTAATTCCTGATCAATTTATAGATTTTGGAAAATCTATAGAAACATTTTATGATGGCGGCAAAGTTGTTCATGTTTCAATGGCTGATCCGTTTTGTTTTGAGCTAAGAGAGATTGTAATAGAAACATTGAAAGAGCTTAATTTTAGATTTCATGAAAAAGGTACTTATCTTAGAATTTCTGGTCCACAATTCTCTACTCGTGCTGCTTCAAAAATGTATAGAAATTTTGCAGATATAATAGGAATGACTGGAACAAGTGAAGCAATATTAGCAAGAGAGCTTGGAATTTGTCATGTAATAATTTCAGCAATTACAGATTATGATGTTTGGGCTGAAAGGCCGGTAAGCGCAAAAGAAGTAATAAATGTAATGAAGGAGAACGAAGAAAAAATAAAAATAATTATAAAAAGGGTTATTGAAAAAATACCAGAAGAAAGAAAATGTGATTGTAAAAATTCTTTAGAAGGTGCTGAAATATGAAAAATTATTATAAAAAGCATAGACATGAGAATTTAAATTGGAAAAAAGTAATGGAAAAGGAAACAAGAAATTCTCCAATTACATATTTTCCAAAAGAAGATGGAAATGGCTTTTATCCATATGTTGTTCTTCCATTTGAAAGAGAATGCTCTCCTCAATATTTAAGAGCAGTAAGAGAAGGTTTTCTTTATATGTTAGAAGAAGAGTTAGAAAGAGCTGATACTGTTATACTTCCTGAGGCAAAGGGCTTTACTTTTGCTTATGTTTTTTCTGATTTAGGATTAAACATAGCATTTGCGAGAAAAAGAGATTATAGATTGCCTAATCAAATAAGAATAAAGCAAAGAAAAGCGTATAAAGGAGAATGCAATGAAATGTTTATAGTTGGAATGAATAAAGATGAAAAGGTTATTATAGCAGATAGCATAATATCTTCTGGAAACACAATGATAGGAATTATAAAAGGTCTTGAGGAGCAGACAAATTGTGAAATTGTTGGAATAGGAGCTGTATATGAAAGAGGGGATGGAATAAAAAGAATTAAAGAAGAAACTGGATATGAAGCAAAAGGTTTAGCCAGATTGGAAATAGAAAATGGAAAACCTAAAATAAAAAAATTTTTTGATGAAGATGAAAAATTAAAGTATTGCTGAAATTTTAATAAATATGGATATAAATGTTATCGATATTCTTAAAAAAATAAAAAGGATGCCTCAGGTTATATTACCTAAGGATATTGGATTAATAATAGCTTATACTGGCGTATCTCCGGGTTGGAATGTTTTAGATTCTGGTACAGGCTCAGGATTTTTGGCAATATTTCTTGCAAATATTGTAAAACCTGGAAAGGTAATAAGTTATGAGAAAAATAAGCAATATTTTGAAAATATAATTGAGCAAATAAAAAAGTTTAAGATAGAAAACTTAGAAGTAAGAAATGAAAACATTCTAAAAGCTAATATCACAGAAAAATTTGATTTAATAACTTTGGATATGAAAGGAGCAGAAGCTGTGGTAAAAAAGCTTCATGAAAATTTGAAAAATAATGGATTCTTTGCAGTTTATTCTCCTCATATAGAGCAAGTTAAATCTGTAAGAAGTGCTCTTGAAAAAATGAATTATGAAGTACACACAATTGAAAATATTGTTAGAGAATGGAAGGTAACTTCAAAATATACGCATCCCAGACCGAGCGGAATAATACATACAGGTTTTATAACAATAGGAAGAAAATTATAATAGACTTATTATGAAAATAATAGAAGGTAATCTGGTTGATGTTTTTAAAGAAAAGATATTTCCTGCAATAGTTAAAATTAAAGAAGATAAAATATATGAAATAAAAAGATCTAGCAAAGAATATGAAAGATATATTCTTCCTTCTTTAATTGATGCTCATATTCATATAGAAAGCTCTATGCTCGTTCCAACAAAATTTTCTGAAGTTGTTTCAGTTCATGGTACAACTTCTGTTATTTCAGATCCGCATGAAATAGCAAATGTTCTTGGAATAGAAGGAATAAAATATATGGTAAAAGAAGCTGAAATAAGCAATATTAAAATATTTTATACAGCACCTTCTTGTGTACCAGCAACAAAATTTGAAACCTCAGGAGCAATTCTTGGAGTAAAAGAAATAGAAATGTTGATGAAGCTTGATAGAATTGTTGGTCTAGGAGAGGTTATGAATTTTCCTGGAGTAATAAATGGAGATAAAGAGATTATTAGAAAAATTGAGATAGCAAAAAAATATAATAAGCCTATAGATGGCCATTGCCCTGGCTTAACAGGAAAAAAATTAAAAAGGTATGTTGCTGCAGGAATTACTACAGATCATGAATGCACAAGCTTGAAAGAAGCAAAAGAAAAACTAAAGTTAGGAATGAAAATAATGATTAGAGAAGGTAGTTCTGCAAAGAATATGGAAGAATTAATAGAGATAGCAAAAGAAAATGATGAATGCTTTCTTGTTAGCGATGATAAACATATAGAAGATTTAATTAAAGGACATATAAATGTTTTATTAAAAAAGGCTGTGGAGCTTGGGATAGAACCAATCAAAGCAATAAAAATGGTAAGTTTGAATCCTGCTTTACATTACAATATTCCTGTTGGTTTATTAAGGGTTGGTGATCCTGTGGATATTGTTGTGGTTAAAGACTTAAAGAATTTTAATGTTATTGAAAATTGGATTAATGGAAAACTTATTGCAAAAAAAGGTAAATTATTAAGAAAATGTAACAAAAAAATTAAAATAAAAAATTCTTTTAAATTAAAAAGAATTGAACCGAAAAGATTTGAAATAAAATCAAATAAAAAGAAAAACATAAAGATAAGAGTAATAAAAATTATAGAAGATCAAATAATTACAAAAAGTGAAACTGCTTTTCTAAAAAATCTATCTCCTGATATAAAAAAAGATATTCTGAAAATAGCTGTAGTAGAAAGATATGGGCATAACAGAATAGGCATTGGTTTTGTTAAAGGTTTTTGTTTGAAAGCCGGGGCAATTGCAAGTAGTATTGCACATGATTCTCATAATATAATTGTTGTTGGTACAAATGATAAGGATATGAGCCATGCAGTAAATTATATTAGAAAAATTAGAGGCGGAATAGTTGTGGCAAAAGATGAAAAAATTATAAGTAAAATAGAACTTCCTGTAGCTGGGCTGATGAGTAATAAAAGTTCTGAATATGTTATAAAAAAGCTAAAAGATGTACATGAAAAGGTGAAGAAGCTTGGATGTAATTTAAAATCTCCGTTGATGCATCTTTCCTTTTTAGCACTTCTTGTAATTCCTGAGCTAAAAATTTCTGATTTCGGCTTGTTTGACGTAAAAAAATTCAGAATAACTAATATTATCTTAAAATAACCTTAATTTTTATTGAGTTCTTTAAGAAGATTCTTCACATCAATTCCATAAATCTTTGCAACTTCTCCAATCTTTAATTTACTAATTTCAAAAGAAGCTAATGGGCAACCTATACATGGAACACTATATTTCATTAAAATTTTTATTCCGTTTTTACTTTTCATTATTTCTTCTATTGTGCTTTTCTCAGAAAATTTTTTCTTTTTGTCTCGCATTCTATCCACCTCAAAAAATTTTTATCTCCATAACTTACATCAAAGGATATTAAACAAGGTAATTCATAAGGATGTTTATCCTTTATTTCTTTTATCAACTTTTTTATAAGCTTTTTTCTCGTTTTTATTATCATCGCGTATTCTTTATTTTTTTCAATCTTTCCTTTCCAGGAATGAATTGATTCTATTGGAAATATGTTTACACAAGCAGCAAGCTTATTTTTTACTAAATACTCTCCTATATCCTCAGCGATTTTTAAATCATTTATTGTTGAATATAAAAAACTAAATTTTCTCTTACCTCTCATGAATCATCTACCTTTTTATTTTTCCATACATCTTTTCAATAATCTTTTTTTCTTTCTCTATTCTTTCATGATTCTTTTTCAAATCTATTGGAATTTCTCTTTTTGACTTTTTAAGATAATCATAAATTGCTTCTTTAAGAGCATCTACAGCAAGCACAGAACAATGTATTTTCACAGGAGGTAAACCTCCAAGAGATTTTATTATTTCTTCTTTAGAAATTTTTAAAGCATCTTCTATCTTTTTATTTTTAGCAATCTCTGTAATTATGCTGCTTGTTGCTATTGCTGCTGCACATCCAAGGGTTTTGAATTTTATATCTTTTATTATATCGCTTTTAACCTTTATATAAAGCTTCATTACATCTCCGCAGACTATATTTCCTACTTCTCCTACTCCGCTAGGATTTTTTATTTCGCCAACATTCTTCGGATGCAAAAAATATTGCATAACTTTTTTAGAATACATAAAATCACTTTAATAAACTAATCTTCCTCAAATCTTTTACAACCTCTTTAAGAGTTTTAACAACATATTCTATTTCTTCTTTTTTAGTTTCCTTTCCTGTCGAAAATCTTATTGCACTACTTATTTCTTCTGGTTTTAATCCTAGAGCTAATAATACATGACTAGGCTCTAAACTTCTAGAAGAGCATGCAGATCCTGTAGATACAGCAATTCCTTTTTCATCTAACCTTAAAACAATAGCCTCGCCTTCAACACCAATAAAAGAAATATTAGCATTATTGCAAAGCCTTTTTTCTCCTTTTGGACCATTTAGTTTAGTATTCTCTATTTCCAAAGCACCTTTTATTATCATATCTCTCGTTTTCTTCATGTTTTCTATATCCATTTCTTTCATAATCTCTACTGCTTTAGCAAATCCAATTATTCCGGCTATATTTTCTGTTCCGCTTCTTAATGAAAATTCATGACCCCCGCCATGTAAAATAGGATCTATCTTAACATCTTTTCTTATGAAAAGTCCGCCTACTCCTTTAGGACCATAGATTTTATGCGCATTTACAGTAACTAAATCAACATAATCAAAATCAATTTTTTCTTTCATAAAACTTTGGCAAGCATCTGTATGAAAATAAACCCCTTTCTTCATACAAATTTTTCCAATTTCTTTCAAATCTTGAATTGTTCCTATCTCATTATTTCCATGAATAATAGAAACTAATATTGTATCTTTTCTTATTGTTCTTTCTAATTCTCCTAAATCAACAAAGCCTTCTTTGTCAACTGATAAATAGCTAACTTTAAAACCATTTTCTTCTAACCATTTACAAGCATTTAATATACAATCATGCTCTATTTTTGTTGTTATTATGTGTTTTCCTTTCTTTCTATTTGCAAATGCTATACCTTTAATAGCAAAATTGTTTGATTCTGTTCCGCCAGAAGTAAATATTAATTCATGCTCATTTGCACATGCCTTTTTCTTAATAAATTCTCTTGAATTTTCCAAAGCCTCTTTTGCTTCTCTTCCAAATTTATGAAGGCTAGAGGCATTTCCAAATATTTTGTAAAAATATGGTTTCATTGCTTCTAAAACCTCTTTTGCTAATGGTGTGGTGGCTGCATAATCTAAATAAATTCTTCTCATTTTTTTCTACCTCTTCATGAATTTTTACAAATAAAAGAACAAATTTTACATAGCTCTTTTATCACAACCTCTTTCTTTCTTTTTTCATATATTCTGTTTGCAGATTTTTTTATTAATTCATAGACTTCTTTATTTATCTTAAATTTTATTCCACGTTTAGATTTTAGATATTGAGAAATAGCTGCTTCAGTAATTCCGAACAACTTTGCTATTTCTTTTCTCGAAACTCCTTTTTTTAATAAGCTTTTTATCAATTCTTTTCTTATGCAAGGTAAGATTTTCCAAATAACATTCTCGCAAGGTGCTTTTATCATATATTAACAATTGTTAATAAAAATTTAAATATTATTAATCAATCACATTTTAATACTTTTTAATATTACTTTACCATCATCGACCTCTTTTCTTATTAACTCATTTGGCCCTATAATACAATTCTTTCCTATTAATGATCCTGGCATTGTACTAACCCTTATTCCTATTTTTGTGTTTTCCCCTATTATTACTCCCAATTTTTTAAAATTAGTACATATTTCTTTTCCTCTATGTTTTACAACAATCTCTTTTTCATCCAACCTTTTGTTTGCTGTTATTATACCTGCGCCTATTTTACAATTTCTATCTATAATCGAATCTCCTATATAACCAGAATGTATTTTGCAATTTTCTTGAATTATGCTTCTTGCAATTTCGCAATTGGCTCCTATTACTGAATTATTCTCTATATTTGTACATTCCCTTAAAATAGAATTATTTCCTACAACGCAATTATCTCCTATATAACATGGCCCTCTAATTACTGCATTTTCATATATTATTGTATTTTTTCCAATAAAAACATTACCTTCAATTTTCACATTTCTTGAAATTTTTTTATATTTTTTCTTCAATTGCTTTTCAAATAAAATCTTGCAAAAAGAGAAAAGATCCCAAGGATATTTTAAGCTTATAGTATCAAAATTTTTAACAACTGCTCTAGCTTTATGATCTTTTATGTATTCATTTATAGCATCTTCAAAATCATACATATGTTTTTTAACCTTTTCATAATATTTGAAAAATTCTAAGGGCAATAAATAAATCCCAACAGCTTTTATTGCTTCTCCTGTTAAATTTGGTTTCTCTATTATTGAAATAACCTCTTTTCCTTTCATTTTTAAAATTCCATATAGCCAAGGTTTTTGCGTCTTTGAGCCTGCCAAAATTAAATCAGCATTTTTTAATTCAGAGATCATTTCTTTTATAAAAATATCACAATCTATTCTATCTGCATTTAAAACAAAAAAATTGTCTTTTAAAAAATCTTTTGCATTCAAAAGTGCATTTCCCATTCCAAGGGGTTTTTCCTGTTCCACAAAAGTTATTTTTGCGTCTTCTATTTTTCCAATTTCTTTTTCTATATCCTTTTCCTTTTTCTGAACTATTATAATATCTCTTATTTTGCATTTTATAAGTCCTTCGATTGTATGCTGAATTATTGGTTTTCCACATATTTTAAAAAGTGATTTATGTCTAGAATTTAAAGGCCAAAATCTGGAGCTTTCGCCTGCAGCAAGTATTACAGCCTGCATATTCTATCTTTTTAATATTTTTTTCACAAGTTTTATAAAGTTATTAATAGGCGAGAGTTATGATAATTGGGTGTTGCACTGCGCACGAAATGTGGAAAAAGTCGCTCGAAGAAATTCTTGAAGAGATTAAAAAAATTGGAATAAATTTTGTGCAGTTAACTTATGAATACCCACATCTTTTTAAAAAAAGGGATATTGAAACAATAAAAAGCTTTGATTTTGAATATAGCATGCACGGACCTTTTGTTCATCTTCTCATTTCACATTTAAATCCAAGAATAAGAAAGACCTTCATAAAAATTATAAAAGACTCTATTATGATTGCAGAAAAAATTGGAGCAAAAGAATATATAATTCATGGTGGAGTAATTCCTGGCATATTTAAAAGGGCTTTGGAAAAAAAAGGAATAGATTCGAGAAAATATTTCCTTGATATTTGGATTAAAGAGATGAAACCCATAATAGAAAATAGCGATATAAAGTTTTTAGTAGAAAATGTAAAGGAGGATGAAATTTTTGGAAAACCGGAAGATTATCTCTATGCTAAGAGTAAAATTTCAAATCTGGAATTTTGTTTTGATATTGGGCATGCAGCAGCATTTGGAAAGATAGAGGATTGGTTAAATTTTGAAACAAATTATTTTCATTTAAGTGATAATGATATGAAGAATGATTTACATTTACCAATAGGAAAGGGAAATATACCATTCGAAAAATTTTTTTCTATGATAGAAAATTTGAGGAATCCTCAAAAAAGAAAAAATGTAAAAATAGTTCTTGAAATGGAAATTTGCGGTTGCAAAGAATCTATTGAAAAAATAAATGAAATATTGTCTAAGATTTAAATCATGTTTTTATTACTATTCCTCCTAGTCCTGCCTGAGCAAATTGATGCATTAAACCAGCAATAAAATTTGCTATATTTTGAATTTCATCTATTTTTATTTTCTTTTCTTTAGGTTCTAAAATTTCTATTGCGCTAGGCCCATATAAAACAATCGCAACAATTAAAGAAAGTAAATCCTTTACAAGTAATGTAACCTCAGCAACTTGAGAATATGCCTCCTTAATCTTATCTTCAAATTCAACCTTTTCAATATCTAAAAACTTTTTTTCAAGAATTAAAAGATCTTTTGCTTTCGACATCTTTTCTATATGATTTTTTAATGCATTTTCTGTTAATTCTTTGCTTGAAGCCATAACCTCTATTGCAAACCAAGCCTTTATCCAACCATCTTTTATCTTTTTTTCTATTTCATATTCTTCCATACCTAAAACTTATTAGATAAATTTTAAATTTTTAGAAATTTTATTTTTAAAAAGATAAAAATGCTGAGACATTTACTCACATTAAAAGATTATTCAAGCGAAGAGATAGAAAAGATAATAAACAAAGCGATTGAAATAAAAAAGAATCCCCAAAAATATTCTGAGATTCTAAAAAATAAAACATTAATAATGCTTTTTCAAAAAACATCGACAAGAACAAGGTTATCATTTGAAACTGGGATGACTCAATTAGGAGGGCATGCAATATTTCTTGATTGGAAAACAACTCAATTCAAAATTGCTGAATTTATAGATGAGATAAGAGCTGTGATGAGATTTGGTGACATACTAATGTTTAGAGCTTTAAAACATGAATATTTACAAGAGGCAGCAAAGGTTGCAACAATTCCTATAATAAATGGGTTGTGCAATAAATATCATCCGTGTCAAGCTTTAGGAGATATGTTAACAATGGTTGAAAAAAGCGGAGGAAAAATAGAAAACATAAGAGGAAAAAAGCTTGTATTTCTTGGGATAGCTAATAATGTTTCTAATAGTTTAATAGAAGTATGTACAAAGCTTGGAATGAAAATAACCTTATGCGTTCCTGAAAAGAATTTATCATCTTATGATCCTGAATTAGAAGAAATTGCAAGAAAAACAGGATTGTATGAGGAAACAACTGATTTGAGTTGTATAAGCGATGCAGACTTTGTTTATACAGACACATGGATAGATATGGAGTTTTTTGATGAAAAAGGAAATGTTGTTCCTGAATTTAAAGAAGAATTTGAGAGAAGGAAAAAGATTTTGTTGCCTTATCAATTGAATGTAGAGCTTTTAGAGAAATATCATAGCAATGCAAAAATAATGCATGATATGCCCTGTCATCCAGGATATGAAATAACAAGAGAAGCAATAGAGCATAAAAATTCAATAATATTTGATCAGGCGGAGAATAGATTGCATATTCAAAAAGCAATAATCCTTTTCCTTTTAAACAAATTTTGATTTTTTAACTTCTTCTATAAACTCTATATATTGTGAAAACTTGACCTGGATTTTCTTCTCTAACAAGCCTTGCAACTATTTCTAAATCATAATTATCATGCATATATTTACAAACAGTTGATTTGAATGGCTCAAATAAGCACCAAGCTCCTTCTAACCACATCACACAATCTGTAGCATTGAAAATAGGTTGAACTGCGTAAGGAAATTGAGCATACCATGTCTGTAAGCTATTTCTTCCTGCAACCAAGAATATACTTGGATTATGAGTAAATACATAGCATTTTGGATCTATCTTCTCCATATTTCTCATAACAAAATCGTGCATATCTCTTGCATATTGTGCCTGCTTATCTGGAATTGTTATGTATGGTAAACATAAATAAAAAGAAAGGAGCAACAAAAAAATTATTCCAAAATCAAAATGCTTTTTGTTTTCAATTCTTTTTCTTAATTCAGATGCTCCGAAACCTGCAAGTAAAATGAGGGGTGAAATGTAAATGTTTACAAATCTTGATCCGATTCCTCCAGACAAAACGCTACCTGCATAAAATAAAACAAAAAGAACAAAAAACAAGAAAAACCAAGAGAAGAGGGATACTATTAACTTTAAATCTTTTTTGAAAATATAATATGATCCAAAAAGAGCTAAAATTGTAATTATTATTGGATGCATTTCATTATTTATAAAGAACCCTATATTGTCTTTAAGATTGAAACCTAAATACTCTAAGCTAAATTTCTTTCCATTGGGAGCTCCCCAATCACCTTCTCTAAAGATATACATCTGGATTGTATGCGGCAAAATCAAAAACAAGAAAAGAAGTAAAATGAGAAAAAATTTGTAATCAAATATTGTTTTCTTTAATTCTCTTACAAATGCAAAAAATGAAATAGCGAAAATCAAGACAAAAAGCAAGCCTTCTGGTCTTATTTGAACTGTAAAGGCTAGAAATGAAATACCTAATGCCAATGCTTTATAATCATTTGTCTTAGAAAACAAAATTAAAGAAAATGTTGTTAGTAGAGAAAAGAATAAAAAGTAAATTTCTGTTGCAGCGCTTCCTGACCAAACAATATTTACAGGCAAGAAAGCAAAAAATAATGAAGCATATAAAGCAGTTTTTTCATCATTGAAAATTAATAGAGATGTCAAAAATATAACCAAAATGGATAATGTTCCAATAATTGTTGATAAAGCGAATGCAATATGATCTCCTTTTCCAAATATTCTGAAGAAAATGCTAACTAAGAAAGGAAAACCACTAGGATCTTTGTTTAAAATTCCCTCAAAGCATCTGGTAGGTTCGCCATAATTACATAATATAGCTCTATTTTCTGTTGCAATGCTATTTGCTATTCCTAAATATAAATCCTCATCAAAAAATACTCTATGGGTATGAGGAACTAAGAAAGCCCTAAATAAAAATCCTATTGAGATTATAATAAGTAAATAAATTTTTGTTTTCTCGGAAATTTTTACTTGCTTTTTTATATTATCAATATTAAGAAATAAAAATAAGATTATCAAAGAAAAATCTATCCAAAAGAATTTTGGTAAAATGTCTATTAATGCATTTGTATCTATTCCAAATTTGGCATGATTTAAAACAAAATAAAACCAAAGAGAAGTTAATACTAAAAATAATAAAAATGCTATTGTGTTTAAATTAATTTTTAATTTCACATTCATCTCTCATCTTTCTTTTAATTCAACCAAAAAATCTCCAATAGCTAAATATTTTGTCTTTGTTTTTATCATTGTGTTTATTGCATCACTAGGTGAACAAACAATTGGCTCACCATGAATGTTAAAACTTGTATTTAATATTATACCTAAACCTTTTTCTTTTTTTACTGTTTCTATCAATCTTCTGTATTTTTTATTCTCTTCTCCTACCATTTGTGGCCTTGCTGACAAATCAACATTTATAACTGCTTTTGTTGCATTTTTTAAATCCCTTTTAACAAAATATCCCATTGTCATAAATCTATCAGGAATAAAATCATAATCTTCGAATATTTTTTCAGCGTCTTCTTCTAAAACAGATGGACAAAATGGTTGATACCATTCTCTTTCCTTTACCTTAACATTCAAAATATCTTTAACCTCTTCGGAATCAGCAGGAGCCAAAATGCTTCTATTTCCTAAAGCTCTTGGACCATATTCCATCCTTCCCTGAAACCAAAAAACATAATTGTTTTTGCAAATGAGCTCAGCACAAAACTCTGAAATATCGTCTCTTCTTTCATAACTTAAGTTGTGCTTTTTTATCTCTTCCTCTATAAAATCTTCCTTATAATCCAAACCAAAATAAACATTATCAATTTTTTCAGATTTTATTCCTTGAAGCATATTGTTAACATAAAGGGCAGCTCCTACAGCTAATCCTCCATCTCCCATGTGCGGAAAAACATACCAATTCTTTAATCCAGAATAAAGCCTTAAAATTCTGTTAAGCTTTATATTCGATGCTATGCCACCAGCCCAACAAACATCTTTTATTCCAAATTGGTTTATTGCGTTTTTGAATAGTTCTAAAACATTTTTTTCTAATACGCGCTGAGCCATATAAGCTACCCTTTCTCTAGGATTGTTCCATATTACCTTTTCTATTAGCTTATACGACTTGCTAGTTGAAAATTTTGCTTTTATCTTTAATCCATCAACAGAAAAGAAATCTATGAATTTATTTTTCGAATCATCTATTGGATAAGAATAATCTGCCATGCACATTACTTTGCCTTCATCTTCTAATTCCCTAAATCCCAAAAGATTTGTAACTTGCTCAAAGAATATTCCAATAGAATCTTTTGCTGAGATATTTACAATCCTTTTTATTTCTCCGTTTTCAAAAATGTTTATGCTTCCAGATAATTTATCTCCTACTCCATCTAAAGTTATGCACAATGCTTTTTTCATTCCAGAAGTAAAGCATGCTGACGCAGCATGAGCTAAATGATGATCTACAATATACAATTTAAAATTTTGAAATCCCATTTTCTTTAATTCTTTTTTAAGTAGAAATTCACTTATCTTTTTGCAAACTCCGAAAAAATCTCCATAGCTTGTGAGTTTATATTTTAAGAAGTGCTGAAATCTTGCAGCTCTTGGTTTTTCTATTTTTCTTCTTCTGAAAAGATAATATCTTTCTTTTAATGATGGAAAGATTCTTGTTAATGTCTTAGAAAAATCTGAGGTCGAGCATGCAATGATTGGAATATCACTTGGGTTTAATTTCATATAATCTAAGCATGCAATTATAGACCTTTTTGGAAATCCTACATCTAACTTTCTTCTTGATAGCCTTTCTTCATTTATTGCAACCTTTATTTTTCCATCTTCTATGATGCATGCTCCCGCATCGTGGCCGTCCCAAATTCCGAGGATGTACATATCTATCAACTATAAAGCTATTCAACATAATAAATCTTTGGTTTTATATATTTAGCATCTAAAATTTTAATTAATTTCCAATTTTTTGGTGGATCTCTAACAAATCTTGGAATTCTTTCTCTCATTGGAGTATAATATACTACACCAACAGAACCATCCACTATTACATAAGCATCTTTTATTTCTTCTTCTCTTCTAAACTCTAAATTCCTAATATCTTTTTTAAAATTGAAATAAACCATTAAAAATCCTAGACTTCCTTGATCAGTATAGATCGTTTTATTTTCTAAGCTTTTTAAGAAAATATACTCTTCTTTAAACATGCTTGTCCAATCACGATATGTTTGTACTGAGCCATATGTATATGGTAAAGATGAGATAAATATGAGAAATAAAACAAGATATTGAAGTTTGATTTTTCTTATATTTGATATTGCATATGCAATTAAAATAGAAAAACTTGGACCGAAGATTATTAAATATCTTACCCATTTTGCTATTGGTTTGAATTCAGCTGTCATTATGCCAAATTCTAAATATAAAAATGTTAGCAAGACCCACAATGTTATAAATAACAATCTTTTATTCTTTTTGGAAAGAGCATATAAACTAGAAATTAAAAAAAGATAAAAAAATATTCCTAAGTTACCTTCATGGGCCTCAAAATTTATGTTTAGAAGTTTAAATACAACTCTTGGATAATAATCTAATGCTGTGTTCGTTCCTACCATTCTTTCTGTTTCATGAATTACATTTATTCTATGAAATGGGTCTCCTGTTCTGAAATATAAAAATGTCGTTTCTATAAAGAATATTAACAATGCTCCAAGAAAAACAAAAACATAATCGCTCTTAATTTTTCTATTAAATATAATATAGGAAATTAATAAGATAAAACCAACAAAAAATAATTCATTAGCTAAATATCCTATACCAATAAAAACTCCTGAAATAAAATAAAAAAATCTTTTGTTTTCCTTTTCTGCTTTTATGAAGAATAATAATGACATAGAGAGAAAAAGGGTCAATGGTGTTGTTGGCACAAGTTGTGTTGAATATGCTATATCTAAAGGGAAGAAGGAAAGAAGTAGAGCAGCATATAAACCAACTTTCTCATTAACTAAGATCTTACCTAAGTAAAAGCAAACTATTATAGTTAATAAAGAGCATAAAATAGGATAGAAAGAAGAGGTTATTTCTCCAGGTCCAAAAAGCTTGAAAAAGAAAGCTATCGGAAGTGTCATCATAGATCTAAGAGCATTAATTGAATGGCCATAAATAGGATAAAAATCTCCTTTAGCGACTTGATTCGCACTGAAAATATAATCAATGTCATCATTTAGGTTTGGACCGACATAAAAATAGGCTCTAAGAAAAAGCGCAAATAATAATATTAAAAATAATTTTCTGTTTATTTTTTTGCTTATTTTCTTCTTCATATCTTTAACCAATTGCTTATTATTAATTGATGAGCTTCGCATGGTGTCCAACAATTTGGGCATTCTAAATTAAATGTTTTCTTTTTTATTTCTTTTGCTCTTTCAGAATTTAAAATTTTTTTCAAATCATAATTGTTTTCTCTCAGATTACCTAATTTTTCTCCAAATATAGTGCATGGAAAAACATTTCCATATGGATCTATAAAACAAGAAAGATTAAGAATATTGCATTTTATCGGTGTTTTAAGCTTTTCTAAAAATTTAATTGCTAATTCTAAATATTTTTGCTGCACAATATCTATACTAGAAAAACTTTTTTTTCTTAATCTCAAAATATTTCTTATCTCTTCTATTGCTCCTTTAATGTAATCTTTTGTTTTTTGCATGTTCAAATTGTGATAATAAACTCCAGAAACCTCGAAAAGATTTATATTAAAATCGTTTGGTTTTATTTCTTTAATCTCAGATTTAACTGATTCATAAGTTTTTTTGAATGCTCCTAAATTTTCAGGATATATTGTATATCCAAAATATACGCTTAGATTTGAATGTTTTTCTCTCAGTTTAGAAAGCTTTTTATATAATTTTATTGCCCTTCTCCAATTCCCTTTTATGCCTCTAAGCGCGTCATGCAATTCCTCATATCCATCCAAACTTATTGTTATTACATATTTTTTCCTAAAGAATTTGAGAACTTTATTCACAGCATTAAATGTTAAATCATAAGCAATAGCATTTGTTGGACTTGATAAAAGATATAAGCCTCTACAATTTTCTTTAAATGCTTTAACTATATCAACATAATCCTGCCTTAAAAAAGGTTCTCCTCCTGTTAATCTGATCCAATTAATAAATTTTGATTTTGATGCTATCTTTTTTATTTCTTCTAGACTTAATTCGTTTTTGGATTTTATTTTCCATATGCCACAGAATTTGCATCTGCTATTGCACTTATAAGTTATTGCAAAATTTATTTGATATGGTAAAGAAAAACCTAGATTTGTTAATAAGAATTTGCTCGCAATTTTAATGAATGGAATCATTTTAATCGCTTACTAATTCTTTTATTATTCTTTTTAAAATTGTTAACCCATCTCTAAATGTTTTTAATTTTCCTTTTCCGTATTTTCTTGATTTTTCAAAGCTAGGAATTTCTATTACTTTTAGTCCTTTCTTTGCAGCTTTTATAGATATCTCTGTCTCTATTCCAAATCCGTCTGATTCAAGCTTTAATTTCTTTATTGCTTTTCTGCTAAAAGATCTATAACCATAACACAAATCAGAATATTTCATTCCACAAAAAAGATTTACAAGAAAAACAAAAAATTTATTTCCTAACTTTCTATACCAAGGCATATCTTCTGTTCCGCCACCTTGAATAAATCTGGATCCCATACAAATGTCAAATCCACATTTTATTCCTTCAATAAGAAGTCCGAACTCTTTTGCAATATTTGAGCAATCAGCATCCATTGTTATTATAATATCTCCTTTTGCATGATTCATTCCTTTCCTTAATGCAGACCCTTTTCCTCCAGAATCATATAATATTTTTGCACCAAACCTTTTTGCTATTTTTACTGTATTATCAGTAGAATATTTATCAACAACTATTATTTCATAATCGTATTTTTCTTTTTTGAAATAACTTTTAACATCCTTTAAAACAATAGGTAAATTTTTCTCTTCATTCCATGTTGGTATCACTACAGATATTTTTAATTTTCTATTTTTCATAATAATCTTCTCAGAATTTTTTTAAATCTCTGAAACTTATATATGCATAAACGAATGAAGCTGCTTCCCAAGGAATTAAAAACAAATTAACAAAGAAAAGAAGTATAAAATAGATCTCATTTAAAAAGTAGAAACCTGAAAAATAAGTATAAACTGAAGTTATTAAGAATGGTACTGCCATAAATATTAAAATAAGAGCAAATGTATCCCACCAATGATTTTCAGTAATTTCATAACTTCTTTTGAATGATTCAGAAGCTTTTTTATTTTCTATTAAAATTGCATATGGGAAGAATATAATTTTAGTAACAAAAAATGTTTCTATGATAAGAAATATAAAGAATTCTAATGGTTCTAAAATAGTATAGGCTAGAAGACCGACAACAAAAAATAGAAGATAAAGAAGATTTCCAAGAACCAAAGCTCCAAATCTTTTCTCTACGAACTCAAAAGATTTTGATAATGAAGCTTTTTTATTTGATATATGAATCATAACACCCACAAAAAATAGTGAAATTATGTATGAAATTCCTAAAAGGATTAAAAGCAATAGAGTATAAACATAACCAAATACAGAAGGTAAAGAAGATACAAAAGGTAAAACCTTTTGTATGCAATAATTCATTGAAACGATTAAAATAGAGTTTATTAAAGAAACTGATAATAAATCTTTTCTTCTTTTTAGTGTAAGATAACCATTTTTTAGAAAATCTAAAATATTTGTCATATAATTTTAATTATTCTTCTGAATTTATAAAATTTTTGTAGGTTTTATATAATTTTATTTACTTCTAGAAAGCTGTAAATAAGCTGAAACAAGGGTTGTTGTGTAAAATGCTAATAAAAACGCTTCTAACAAACAAGTTATAATAAATTGAATTGTTATGTGAGTAAATGAAAATAAATATGAAATGCCAAGAATGCCTAATGATATTAGAATAATTAGAATTAAAAGCAAAAATAATCTCAACACATTATTTTTTGTTATATTCCAACTTTTTTCTAGAGATGAAAAAATACTTTCATTATCTATAATTATTGCATATCCATAGAACATAAATCTCAATTGAATGTAAATTGCTGGTATTAAGAAAATCAATAAAATTATTCCGAAAATTAATTTAGATGTGAAGCCAAATATAAAGAAGAAAATAAAAAATACTAGAAGTGATAACAACATAATTATTCCAACTATAGATATCATAATTAATCCAACAATGATAGATGCTAAAATGTATGGCACAAATTTTTTTATAGAAAATATCAAAGCTTCTTTAATATCTGATTTTCTATCATAAGCTAATTTAATCAAAGATATGTTAAACCAAATTCCAACAAGAAAAACCAATAATATTATAAAAAATATTATGAAGGTTTCAGAAATTTTTGGAGTAATTTCCATTACACCCGTTATATACAAGCCACCTCCAAAGGCATAGGCAATTATTAAAATTAAAAAAATTGCTGCAAGCGAAAGAAGGTATATTTTAGGCTTTTTTAATATTGTTTCATATCCTTTATTCAAGGCTTTTGTTACATTTAGCATTTTACTCAAATACATTTTATTTTCAAGTTATATAAAGTTTTACAAAATTTCTATTCTATGCGCAAGTGCATTGTATTTTATTATTATAGTCATGTCTGAATTATTTATTGTTATGTTCCAAAAGATTAAGTTTTTATTTCCGCAATCATAGCTTTGCTTCTCAATGTCTAAATAATTATTCTGAATCTTTTCACAATATTTTCTAGATTTTAATTTTTCTGTTAATTCTCTTTCATTTGCATTTCCTGTTCTTCCAAATATTTCATAGCAGATAAATGTTTTTCCGCTTTTTCCTTCATTAGACATTCTCCAACAACTTATTATATAATTTAAAAGCAAATCTGAATCCAAAAATTCTACTTTTATTCTTTTTGTTTCTTGAGGTATGCAATTGCTCAAATCTGGTTTTAAAAAATCTGGAATAGGGAAGCTTGAAATTAAGGTATAAATTTTGCAAAGATTGGAGCCAACAAAATCTGGATAAAGATAATTAAGAAATGTTATTAAAACAAAAACAGTAGCGATTGCAATTAAAGTATAAGCTATTGTTGAAAATTCTAAACCATTCAATTCTTATCACTCTATTTCTCCTTTTTTCTTGATGATAAAGAAGAATCCGAGGATTATTAAAATACCGATTAAAGGAATTATTAAAATCCATATATTCAATCCTTTTTGCTCTTCTTCACAATATTCTTGACATATATTATTACAGCACATCAAACCTTCGCAACATACCAAATTACTGCAATCTTCTCCAATTTCTGCACATGTTTTATAAATAATCGTTGTTGTTGGTTTGGGAATTATTGTTGTTGGCTGTGGTTCAGGTTGTGTTGAAAATTCTACAATAGAAATTGTTTTTTCTATTGAGTTTCCTTCTAAGCAACTTGCTCTAACCTTTATTTCTCCTTTTCTTATATTACAAGCATCTGAGAATATTACAGAAATTCCTGAAGAGATCGTAGGCATGCAAAGAGCATTATATATGCTATCTTTATATACAAGAAGTTCTCCGCTTGTGCATGTACCAGATATTTGACAAACACAAGCCTTTCCTATCTCGCATTCCCAAGGGTTTTTTCCAGATGTACAGCTTACTATTTCAATATTCTCTCCGAAAACTATTGGAGTTAAGAGTATTGAAATAAAAATCAATTTTAAAATTTTTTTGTTTTTCATATCTCTCACTAACATGTAAATGAAAGTGATGAATACTTAGTTAATTGGTTTTCAAGATCTCCTAACCTATAAGCTATTCCAATAACTTTTAATTTTGTGCCTACTCTGCAATCTCTAATATTTGAAAGTGTTGCATCTCTCTTTCCGGATGATTTTGGAGGAATTTCTAAGTTTGCTGCATAGTATATTCTTCCTTCAGGTTCATCTCCTACTAATCTAATAAATAAAATGGCTGGAGAGTTCATTCCATTATCTACATCAACTTCACATCTTGTTTTGCTGCAAACAATGCTATTTATTTTGAATTTTTCCTCTGATTTTATTACATTTATAATATATGCTGCAATCTCTCCATCATCATTAAAATCTAAGTCATTGTTTTTATCTATGCATGCATAGTAAGTGTAATTTCCAGGAGCTTCTGGCACAACAAATTGACAATTACCGTTTCCTTTTGTTGTGCATGAAATATTTCCATCACAAGAATCTTTCTTTATATAAACTGTAACATTATCACAATATGAAAGATTAGAAATATATGCTCTTGTTAATGAGGATGTTGCAACAATGCTTGGAGATATGTTTAATGAAATGGAACCGAAACATGTTTGAGAAATTTTTATTATTCTTTCTTTTACTAACCTAAATGGTTGATAACATTCTACGGTTATTAATATTTCGCCTATATCTGTGGGTGAGAATATTACTGGATAAGGAGATATTCCGATTGGTCTAAATATCTCTTCTTGTAGGGGCTTTCCATTATAATTTAAAATCGATAATAATCCATAACTACAATTTAAAATTTCGCATCTGCATATTTCTTTTACTTTACATTCTGTACAATTTATAATCACTCCTTTTTCTACAGTTATGTTAATTTTAGAGCTCATTTTAGGTTCAGAACATATTCCTGCTACAGAAATTATTCCCTCTTCTGAAGGAGTAAATGTTATTGAAGTTGGCGGAATAGAATGGAGTATTGGTGAATCTAAAGGATTTCCTTTTTCATTTGCTAAAAACCACATTCCTTCTTGACAATTAGAAATAGAACAAGTGTTATTTTCTTTAGCTATCATATTTTGTTTTTCACATGTTATAGAGATTTGTGGAAGTGTTGTGGTTGGAATTGTTGTAGTTATTTCTTCTACATATATTGATTTACAGGTAGATACACCTCCATTATCACAATTAATTTTTCCATAATATATTCCTTTTTCTAAAGGTTGCCAACTTATGGATGAACTTGAAAATATTATACTAAACAATGGACTTCCGGTGCATTGTGGTTCTTTATATACCAAAAATATTCCTGAAACACAATTTGTTTCGCATCTGCAATAACCTACTTTACATTCTTCGCAAGAAAATTGAACTTGGATTGGAATTGTGGTGGTTGTTATAATTGTTGTGGTAGTTGAGGTTGTAGTTGTTCCGCACCATGGCATATCAGGACATGTTCTGCAAATGTCATTGCAACAATCATTATGTTGTCTGCATTGAGGATCA
>Ga0272449_1000628_pt1 | contig 40979 bp, 17 predicted proteins | sample YNPCB0241_FD_198679 | JGI IMG/M metagenome (GOLD analysis project Ga0272449, IMG submission 198679) | Hot spring sediment microbial communities from Yellowstone National Park, WY, United States - YNP-CB-024-1 | ecosystem: Environmental > Aquatic > Thermal springs > Hot (42-90C) > Sediment...
ACGGGTGGGGTCTTCGGGGTCTGGGGAAGCTCGGAGGTCGTGAAACTGGGACTTCTTGGCCGGACACATACCACCGAATATTGGCGAAGCAGGAGGGAATACCTGTGAGAAAGATTTTTGTTTTGGCGGCTGTTGGTCTGGTAGGGGCGGGACTTTTGATGTGTGGGAGATTTCAGGGGATGGGGATGTCACAATTGGGGCCGACCTCTGAGGCGGATATTCGCGCGACAGCAGAGAAACTGAGGAGGGAGGGAAATTTCGCGGAAGCATACACCGAGTTTCGCCGGTTGGTTTTAAATCCGCAAACAACGCCCCAGCTTGTCCCGCAGGACCTGGACCGGGCCTCGGAATGTCTGCGACGGTTGGGCCGGGACGACGAGCTGGACAAATTCTTAGAAGAGGCGGTCGCTGCCCATCCTAATAACTGGCGGTTGCTGTGGGGGGTGGCTCAGGAGTATTGGGAAGGGCCCCATTTTGGGTTCATTGTCGCCGGGGAGTTTTATCGCGGACAGCGACGTGGGGGTGGGGACTATGTCAACTGCTTTGAACGGGACCGGGTGCTTGCTCTGCGGCTGATGCATCGGGCGATGCCCCTGGCGATGGCCGACGAAAAAGCTCGTCCGGAAGTGGCCAGGTTCTTCTTGGAAATGGCCGCTTTTCTGATGGGTTACCGCCATCACGCGGAGTCGTGGAGGCTGCAGTATCTGACGGATTTGGAAAAGTTGCCGGATTTCGAACCGGGTTGGTTTTGGCGGGGGGAACAGCCCCCGGCCGGTGCTCCGGTCGACGAAACAGGCCAGCCGATCTTTTACACGGTGCCTTCAAGCTGGGAGGCATCGGCAAACGATGGCCAGCGGTGGCGTTGGTGCCTCCAGCAGGCGGCAGAGTTTGATGCCAAGCTTTTACCCCAGGTGCGGCTCGAGTTCGCCAACTTCCTTCAGCAACAATTCGATGTTCACACTTTGGCTACTTTCGGTTGGCGAGGGCGGTGGGAGGAAGAGGAGGGCCCCGCCGAAACCGGTACCTTTGCCCTCCACACCTTAGAGGAAGATGAAACGATTTGTCGGCTGGCTACGGGTGTCAAACGCCTTAGGTTGCCGGAGGAGTTTAACTTCCTGCGGATTTACCAACAACTGGCTCAGGAGGCTCCGGAACACATACGGGCGGATGCCATCCGTCGGTTGGCGACTAGCTTCGAAAATCGCCGGCAGTATCCGAAGGCTGCCTCCTGGTGGAAGAAATTGCTCGAGGGTTTCCCGGCACCAGTGCAGGAGGAGGCTCGCCAGCGGATTGAGCAGATCGAAGGAAATTGGGGGCGGTTCGAGCCGGTGCTCCGTCAGCCGGCCGGAAAGGGAGCCGAGATCGACTTTCGGTTTCGCAACGGACGCGAGGTCGAACTTACAGCACAGGAAATTCTCCTCGATAAACTTCTCCAGGATGTCCGCGACCTTATCAGGCAGGGCAAGCAACCCCAGTGGGATCGCCTGCAAGTGGAACGTGTCGGCTGGTTACTTGTCCACGACAAGCGGCGTGAATATCTCGGCCGGACGGTCGCCCAGTGGACGGTGCGGCTCGAACCTCGGCCGAACCATTTCGATCGGCGGATTACCATTTCCACTCCTCTCCAGCAACCGGGAGCCTACCTGCTGACGGCTCGGATGAAGGATGGCAATACTTCTCACGTGGTGGTTTGGGTTGTGGATACCGCTATCGTCTACAAACCGCTGGATAAAAATGCATGGTATTTTGTGGCGGATGCTCGAAGTGGTCAGCCGATCCCTAAAGCTAACGTCGAATTCTTTGGCTTCCGCGTGCGGTGGTTAGATAGGCCGGGCCGGCCGGTTGTGGACTTTAAGCAATTTGCGGAATTTACCGATGCCTCCGGGCAAATCATCCTTGGTCGCGATCGCTTGCCCGAGGACTACCAGTGGATGGTCATCGCCCGAACTAAAGAGGGCCGACTGGCTTTCCTCGGCTTTCAAGGTGTGTGGATGCCCGAATGGGAGCATGCCTTCTACCAAGGGGTAAAAGCATTTGTGATGACGGATCGGCCTGTGTATCGGCCGGGGCAAACCGTCCAGTTTAAATGCTGGATCGCTCAAGCCCGATACGATCAGCCCGACACTTCACCCTTCGCGGGAAAAACCTTCCAAATTGAGCTTTATGATCCCAAAGGGGAACGGGTTGTCGAAAAGAGCTTAGTTGCCGATAGCTACGGTGGCATTCAGGGCGAGTACACCCTCCCCGAGGATGCTACCCTCGGGGTGTACCACCTCTCCGTCCGCGACATTGGGGGAGGTTCCTTCCGAGTGGAAGAGTACAAGAAGCCGGAATTTGAAGTATTGGTCGAGGCCCCCGAGGAGCCCGTCGCTTTGGGCGAAGTGGTCAAAGCAAAGATCAAAGCGAACTACTACTTCGGAGCACCGGTAACGCAGGCTCGTGTGAAGTACAAGGTCTTTCGCTCCAGTCATACTGCCCGCTGGTATCCACCGGCACCATGGGACTGGTTTTACGGACCTGGCTATTGGTGGTTCGCATATGACTATATTTGGTATCCGGGTTGGCGGGAGTGGGGTTGCCCACGACCCGTGCCGATCTGGTGGCTCCGCGGGAGTGAACCTCCGGAGCTAGTAGCAGAACGCGAGGTCCCCATCGGTCCCGACGGCACCGTGGAGGTGGAAATTGATACCTCTGTGGCAAAGGCCATTTTCCCCGACCGAGACCATTCTTACCAGATCACCGCCGAAGTGACCGACGAATCCCGCCGGACGATCGTCGGCCAAGGCAATGTCCTTGTGGCTCGCAAACCCTTTAAAGTGTACGTTTGGATCGATCGGGGTTACCTGCGGACGGGGGAGGCCTTCACGGTGCGAGCTGCAGCCCGGCGGCTCGACAACAATCCGGTTAAAGCCGAAGGAAAACTCGTCCTTTATCGGGTCCGTTATCCCCAGGGTAAACCTCAGGAGGAGCCGGTGTTCGAGCAGGGTGTGACCACCGACGATTCCGGTCAATTCAGCCTCCAACTTAAAGCAGCCTCTGCCGGTCAGTTTCGCTTATCGGTCGTTCTTAGCGATGCCCAAGGTCACACCGTGGAAGGTGGCTATATCTTTACAGTCATTGGGGACGGGCTGGCTGAGGGTGACTATCAGTTTAACGAATTGGAGTTGGTTCCCGACCGGCGTGAGTATCAGCCCGGGCAAACGGTGCAGCTTCAGGTGAATACTCGGCAAGCCGGCAGCACGGTGCTCCTGTTTGTGCGGCCGGCAAACGGTGTCTACCTGCCACCTCAAATCCTGCGTTTGCAGGGAAAGACCCGCATTGTGCCCGTAGAAGTGCAAACCCGCGATATGCCCAATTTCTTCGTGGAAGCAGTCACCGTAAGTAATGGCCGGGTGTACACAGAGGTCCGCGAAATCGCTGTCCCGCCGGAAAAGCGAATTCTTAACGTGGAGGTGCTTCCATCGAAGACAAATTATCGCCCCGGGGAGCCGGCGACAGTGCAGCTGCGGGTCACCGACTTCTACGGGAAACCTTTTGTCGGCAGCTGTGTGGTCACCATTTACGACAAGGCTTTGGAATACATCGCGGGGGGTTCGAATGTCCCGGAGATAAAGAGCTTCTTCTGGAAATGGCGGCGGCATCACCATCCGCAAACCCGGGAGAATTTGAGCGGAGTAGAAGTGAACATCGTCCCACCCCAGGCTCGCGGGATGGCAAACCTGGGGCTCTTCGGGGAGACGGTGGTGGAGGAATTGGAAGAGGCCGACGCTGTGTTGCGGAGTGGGGTGCAACAGCGGGCGGCTGGCCGTGGGGGTGTACCTTTCGCGCGACGTGCCTTGCGCCAGAACGGGGCGATGGGGTTTGGGGCGAGGGCGGCGCCTGCGCTCGCGGCGTCAGAGCTAGCGGCTCCGGCACCTCCCCCTGCGGCGGACCGTCTGGCGGAAAAGCAAGCGGGGGCCCCGCCCGATGAAGCTCCGCCCGAACTGGTTCAGCCTATGATCCGCCAGGCTTTTGCAGACACCGCTCTTTGGATCGGAGCTTTGGAAACCCGGCCTGATGGTTCCGTCGAGGTCCAGCTCAATATGCCGGAAAATCTCACTACCTGGAAAATCCGGGTGTGGTCATTAGGCCCGGGCACTCGGGTGGGGGAAGCCACGACCGAGGTCATCACCCGGAAGGATCTAATCGTGCGACTCCAAGCCCCACGGTTTTTCGTGGAAAAAGACGAGGTCGTTCTTTCCGCGAATGTCCACAACTATCTTCCCACTGCTAAGGATGTACAGGTAGTGCTCGAGCTTGAGGGAGGCACCCTGCGACCCCTCGTCCCCGAGGGAACTTCCGAAACGGACTACCTGGTGAGGACAGTCCGGGTGGAAGCCGGTGGAGAGGCCCGCGTGGATTGGCGGGTGGCTGTGGTGGCTGAGGGACAGGCCACGGTCCGGATGAAGGCCTTGACCGACGAAGAATCCGATGCCATGCAGATGAGCTTCCCGTGTTATGTGCATGGGATGCTCAAGATGGACAGCTACTGCGGGGTGATCCGGCCGGAGCAAGAATCTGCCGGTATCACGTTGCGAGTGCCGGCTGAACGCCGCCCCGAGCAGACGCGGGTGGAGGTCCGTTGGTCGCCTACTTTGGCAGGGGCTTTGGTCGATGCCTTGCCCTACCTGGTGGACTATCCCTACGGCTGCACGGAACAGACCTTGAACCGGTTCCTGCCCACGGTAATTGTGCAAAAGATTCTTGTGGACATGGGTTTAGATTTGGAGGAGATTCGCAACAAACAAGTGAATCTTAATCCACAGGAGCTGGGCCCAGCTACCGAGCGAGCCCGGCAGTGGCAACGTTACCAGCGGAATCCCGTCTTCGACCGCAAGGAGGTCGACCGGATGGTCAAGGAAGGAGTGCAGCGGCTAACCGAAATGCAGCTTTCCGACGGCGGTTGGGGCTGGTTTTCTGGTTGGGGCGAAATTGCCAGCCCCCACCTGACGGCTTTGGTGCTCCACGGGTTGTGGCTGGCTCAGCAGAACGATGTGGCGATTGTGCCGGAGGTGCTCGAAAGAGGTGTGCAGTGGTTGCTCCGCTACCAACAAGAGCAGCTCCAACGGCTGGAAAACGCCCAAAAGAACCCAAAAGTGAAACCTTGGAAGGAGTTTGCCGACAATCTGGATGCCCTGGTATACATGGTGCTGACCGAGGTCGGTCACGACGAGCCGCGGATGAGGGAATTCCTCTATCGCGATCGGCTGCGGTTGAGCCCCTACGGGATGGCGATGCTTGGCCTGGCCTGCCATCAGGTGGGCGATTTTCCCAAGCGGGATATGGTGATCCGCAACTTACGACAGTTTGTCATGGAAGATGCAGAGAACGACACCGCCTGGCTCCGCCTGCCGGGCAGCTATTGGTGGTTCTGGTACGGAGATGAGATCGAAACCCAGGCTTATTTCCTGAAATTACTTGTGCGGACCGAACCCAAAGGCGAGTTGGCTCGCCGCTTTGTAAAGTATCTGCTCAACAACCGGAAACATGCAACCTACTGGAATTCCACGCGGGATACGGCCATTTGCATCGAAGCCTTGGCCGAATTCCTCCGGGCAAGCGGCGAGGCCAAGCCGGAGATGACCGTGGAAGTCTACCTGGATGGCCAGTTGCTGAAGGCGGTGGAAATTACCCCGGCCAATCTATTCGCCTTCGATAATGCCCTCGTTCTGGAAGGAGAGGCCGTTACGACAGGCGAACATCGGCTGGAGCTCAGGAAACGGGGTACCGGCGTCCTCTACTTCAATGCCTATCTGACGACCTTTAGTCTGGAGGAGTACATCCCACCGGCGGGGCTGGAAATCAAAGTCGAGCGGAAGTACTATCGACTTCGTCCGGTGGAGGCGGAGCGGCCTGCGGCCGGGGCTCGCGGCCAAGTCGTTTGGCAGCGGGTGGAAAAATACGAGCGGGAGCTCCTCCCCGACCTTAGTCTCCTTAAGTCCGGTGAATTGGTGGAGATCGAACTGGAGATTGAGAGTAAAAACGACTATGAGTACCTCGTCTTCGAGGATATGAAGCCGGCAGGTTTTGAACCGGTTGATCTTCGGAGCGGCTACATTCCCAATCCGCTGGGGGCCTACATCGAATTTCGGGACAATCGGGTGGTGTTCTTCGTGCGGTGGTTGGCTCAGGGCAAGCACAGTGTCAGCTACCGAATGCGGGCGGAAATCCCTGGGCGATTCAGTGCTTTGCCCACGCGGGCTTCCGCCATGTATGCCCCCGAACTTCGGGCCAACTCCAGCGAAATCAAACTCCGCATCGAAGACTAAGCCACGTTTTTTGGACCTGTGGACCGAACGTAAAGCGACCGAACCTGGGCATTTCGCCGTTTGCCCCCGGGGTTAGGAAGGGAGTACGTGGCTCGCTGTATAAAAATGTGGGTTTCAGCCCTCTCCGGCTAGTTTCGGCCACAAGGGGGTGATTCATCCCTCGAGTGAGCCGAAGGTGGCTCTCTGCCTTTTTTATCCCTTTAGTACGGGTCGAAGGTGCTTATTCAAGCGGATTAAGGGTATATGGGTTGCTCCGTCCCGTCCGTAACCGAGATGGGGCAACCCTCGGTCTTTGTTCGTTACTTTGGTCCCCTCTTTAGACAAGGACGGCAAGGGAGCACGAAGTAAAGATCAGGCCGCTTCCCCGTGGGATAATCCCTAGTTTGCAAAGCACTCGTGGAGCACCCCTTTTTTCATGTTGGGTTTTGCAGGTTCGCCGTTTGCAGACGCTTTTATATGCCAGTTTGTGAGGCATCACCGCGAATTTGGGTGACTCCATTGTTGTTGTGTGCGACCATCCTCAAGAGTTTTAGCTCTCATTTCTTCAATTAGAGCTGCGTGACGGGTGGGCATGAATTGACTTATCCCACAGAACCGCGGCAGCTTCTTGTCTTCCCCACCGGCCACCTAAGAAGGCCGACTGTGTCCCCATTTAAAGCTAAAATCGCCACTGGGAGCAAACCCGATTGAGGAACTCATTGCTCGTGAGAGCGATTGGTATCTTTGATCCTGGCAGGGTTACACCGCACATTATCGGGCTGTTAGGGAAAGTTTTATTGATGAGGCAACCGGCATAAAACCAAACTTGCTAGTTTGATGGTACGTTTTTGGAAGCTACCTCAGGAGCTTGGTGCTTGCACATCGTGAGATTCCAAACTTTTTAACACGCAGGGCCCAGAAGACTACCCGGTGGAGTCCAGACAAAGGTCGCCCGTTGTTGTCCGCCGGAGCATTTACCGGACTAAGGGAATGGGGCTAGCTTGTCAGTGTGTCGTAAAAGTTTCTCACAGACTTGCTCTGGTGTTCATATGAATCGGATGGGTTCGCGTAAAGATCCCTACCCCGGATTTTATGCTCCCGCCGGAACTTATGGGTTATTGAGGCATTCATTTCGCGAAGTGGAACTGAGAGCCCCGTTGACATGCGATCGGGAGGCTCCGAGACATTGGAGAGCCTCGTTCCCCAGTGTAGAACGTATGTGCGACCTAAATAACTTTGGTAGTGTCCAACGGGGAGGCAATCGATGGCGGCGAAAGTTCGGTACGAAGTTCTGGTGCTCTTTGGGCGTTTACTTTGGCGGAGCTGGCGGTATGCACTTCACCCCGATGTTTTAAAAAAACGTTTTGTGCAGGACTTGATAGGGGGACTCCTGATTTTGGGCGTGGTGGGACTGGGGCCGCTTACTTATGTGGAAAACTGGTTCTGGGAGTTGGAATCACCATGGCAATGGACGGTATGTGGAGCGGTATGGGTACTCTTGGCGATTGCCGGCTGGGAGGTCCTGCTTAAGGCGTGGTTCTACTTGGACCGTCAAATCGCTTACGAAGGACTTCGTACTCCCTCGCCCCCTACGGTGTCTGGATTTACTGTGGCGGCGTTACGAATGCCCTTGGTAACCGTCATCTTGTTTGTTACGGGAATTTCACTGGGAATATGGCTGTTAGGGGCTACCACCGGTTGGATGCCTGAGGGCAAGTTGGGAACCTGCCTCCGCCGGGGCTGCTGGGTACTGGTCAGCGTCGTTCCTCCATTAGCCGAGCTAATCCGTTATCTGGTAGAGCGAGAACCAGAAGTTCCCTGGCCTCCGTGGCTTGATTGGCTGCTGGTCACCAGCGTGTTCGGGCTCATCATTTGGCTTTTGCGGGCATGGGTCAACTTGCAGGTGCAGCGATTAGATGTATGTAAGGGCTTAATCAAACCGCGGACCGCCAAAACCCCTTACGGATTTCGTGAGGGAACGCACAATCACAATGCCTTCGTGCCGGAACCGCACGAACAGGTCCTTCTAATGCAAGCGGAGCGGATTGGCCCAAAATGCCTGGTGTATTTGTCGGTGGAACTCCAGGGAATTCCTCCCGAGCTACCCGGCGACGGTCAATCAGATGCCTGGGGTGGATTGGCTGCTGTGGAAAAGATATTCCAAACTCATGGAAAGAGGTGCTGGACAGAGTGCCTCCACTCGGCTGGAATTATCCTCAATTGGACGTTTGAGCACCTCGGAGCACTTATTAAAGATTTTCAGGAAACAGCCGAACACCGTCTTGCCCAAGCTGTAGTGGCTGCCGCTCAGGTACTTTCGGAGGTTGAACGTTTGCCCTCAGCTGTTGTTTCCTTGGATGGTGTCTCTCAGCTACTGAAGGGTTTTCGCAGCTATTTGCAAACGCTCTTTCCCAATAGCCGGAACTATCCTCCAGTGTTCCTGGCCTGTTGTCGGGCAGCAGAGTTATTAGGGAAGGAAGAAGATATCCAGTTATTAGATCAGCAGGTTCGCCGGATTGATGTTTCCAGAGGGTTTAGTGTGGAGCAGACGGATCATATCCTGGAGACTCGTGATCGGCTATGGGCGAGGTCCCAAGCGAGCGAGCACCATCGGGCTAAAATCCTCCGGCGACTTTCACAGCTCGGCTTGCAAGTGGAGCAGCAACAGCCGCTCGTGGTTCGGCGGCCCAAGGACGGGGCTCGGATGGTTCTCATTGAGGGAAGCTCCTTTGTTAGAGGGGACCCTGGTAAGCGGGAAACTCGTCCGGCACGTCGAATTTATCTGAGCGACTATCTGATCGATCTGGAGCCCGTGCAAGCGAATATGTTTCACCGTTTCGTGGAGGAAGAAGGTTCGGTCATGCGGATGGATCGAGGCTTTTTCCCGATGCAGAATCCAAATCGGCCGGCCCGAACCGGCCCCGCGTTGTATGTTACCTGGTTTGCTGCCGAAGCTTACGCCCGATGGGCCGTACCTGGTGGACATTTACCTACGGAAGCCCAGTGGGAAAAGGCCGCCCGGGGACCACATGACGCACGCCGATACCCAATGGGCAAGGAATGGCACGAACCAGTGCTCTCCCCCTACGGTATCCGAATAGGTGATCTACTGGAATGGTGTCGCGATGCGTATGATCCGGATGCTTATTCGAAAAATCCTAATCTGTTCGATCCGATCATGGAAGCCTCGGAGGACGAAGCGGAAGTCCAGCGGGTCATCCGCGGAAAACGCCCAGGTACAAGTGCTACTGAATATTCGATTAGTGAGCGGATTGGCGGGGACCCGCTGGAGGATGGGTTGCTATTGCCGGTGGGATTCCGTGTCGTATTAGAGATCCCCGCGGAAATATCCCGCATTTAGAGGAGCGACAATCTTTCCCACGATTTCTACATCTGGGTTTCGCGTTTAACTGAGCTAAAAGGCCAAGCACGGGGCTGAGGCTTGAAGGGAACTAAAAGTGTGTTCAAGGTGACGATTCTGAACAATTGTAAGGCAACTCCAATTATCCAATTATGTTACGACTGAATCGTGCTTTAGCTGCCTACGTCTTAAACTACTACATAGTTGCCAAGATCACCGGCAGAGAAAGTCTTGGGGGATCTCTGAAGGACACGTTTAGGTCTTCCGGCGGAGGTATTTCTGGAAGTCAATCGTTGGGGCACCGCGGGCAAGAACAGCACACTTGTTTGAGACCTTCCCTAAGGGGTGGTATCTATGGACTGGTGGAGATTGGGACGTTCCGATCGAAGGGCACCGCTTTCCGAGTATTTGCTGCGGGCACGCTACTGCGGCTTGGCCGATCGTGCGGAGGAAGTAAACCGGCTCCAGAAGAGTATTTCGACGGTTGTCCCCGTTGAATGTGTCCATGGGTTCCGAGTTTGGATTCAGCCGAAACTTGTCGCCGCCGGAAATGCTCCGGTCAACTCAGTTCAAGAGGTTTTACGGGCCCTCGAAAAAGGATTATACGTTTTCCGCGTTCGATACGATCGAGAGGCTCAGAAAGGTGCAATCTGGGGGTTTACTCATGAACCACCTTTACGGATTCAATTGGTTTTCCCGGCTTGCGATTTCAGACCTGAGACGTGGAAACTAGTGCGCGCTGAAAGCAAGAAGATGAGGAGCCGGCTAGCTCCCCGGTTGGCGGAACTCCGGGCCACATGGATTCCTCAACCGGCTCCTGCTCCGGCTGATCGGAAGGCAGGCGATGCTAAAGGCTGTGCGGAAGCGATCCGCGAACGTGAAAGGCAATGGCTTTCCGGATGGAAGCCGCCGGTAGTCGTTGGGGGAACGCAAGGACTCCATCTGTCTAAGAAATTTCGCGAGAGCGACCCTCGGGCTAAAGAGATTTTTGAAATTCTTTGCAGCCGGTCTCCAGAACTCCACATAGTACGTATTGCCGGGCAAACGTGGGATAATGACCCCAATTGTTTTCGAAACTGGCTTAAATCCCTTGAATGGGGCTTTGGTCAAGTCTCGCTTAACCAGAAGTTGAGCCTATATGCGTACTTGGAGCCGCTGAAAGAGGGAGTGGTGTTGTCTCCTGCCCCGTTTGCCCCGGAAGCTGGGCATTGGCTGCTCTATGACCGGTTTTCGAAGCTACCGGCATTTCCGGTGGTAGCCCGGTTGCGGGTTCAGTGGCGATCCGGAAGTCCAGAGTTTTATCAGTACCCCATGGAGTGGCTACACGAATTGGCCACAGCCTTGGCCAGCTTTGGCAGTTATTGCCGGGGGTGGGAACCGCTTGAGTTAGGCTCAGATCAGTACTTTCGACTAGGAGCTAAGCCGCAGACACTACCTGCGGGTTGGACCTTAGAAGGACTCCTCCAGAAGATGAGCGAAGGATTACACTTTTACCCGCCTTCTGGATCCCACACACAGCTGGTGGCACGTTTTGCCGACAGTAGCGGTTTGGTCGTTATCCGACCCCAGGAAATTTATATGTGCGATTGGCGTCTTCACAGCATTGAACCGAGGCATGGAACTGAGCCGGCATTTGCTCTTCTGAGAGCATCTTGGGAGGTTGCTAGTCCACGTTCGGTGCCGACGGGGGCATCTGCACCTCGGGTTTTGGCGGAGCTAGAGGCTCTTCATGAAGCCCGCCAGAACACTGCGATTGAATTGAGCCAAGTTATCAACAGTTTGGGCACCGTTCCAGAGTTGCCTGAGCGTCTGGCTCAATGGCGTCGAGTGACGGATTGGGAAAGGCAGCTGGTGGAGGTCGGGATAGCCGCTTTTCACAAGGGGGATAATGACTGGGTGCTCATGCCCGCCCGGGAAGATCGTTTTGTGGAATGGTGGGAGGAGCTGGAGCAAATCAACCCCCAAGGGATTCCGTGGGAGCGAAATTCCTTGCGGCTCCGATATGAGGGACGGGAAATCGCTTTACGGATTATCTCAATTCAAGAGAAACTCGATCTTTTCGCTCCTCGGAAGAGATCGATTTTGGTGCACGTTGTACCATCCAATCCTGCTCACGCCTCTTTATTAGAAGAGTGGGTGCGGTTAATTGAAAGCGATCCGAGTGTGGTCGACAGCGCGGAGCTTTTCCTGCCGGAAAGTCAGGTTCGCGCGATTTATGACGCTATTGATCTGGTGGATCCGGATTCCGGGAAGCAAAATCAGGAGCGAGGTAGCTTACGTGATTCGCCAGAGGTAGATGAACTTAGCTTAATCACGCTACGAACTCTTTTCGCTAATCCGCGTCAGTTGAAACCCATCGAAGAAGATTGGCCACCGCTACCGCGACCTCCTTTGGTGCCCCTTTCTGATGCTCAGGAATGGGCGGTGCGTGCGGCGGTGTTTACTCCAGATGTTGTGCTGATTCAGGGCCCTCCCGGCACGGGAAAGACTACCGTAATTCTTGAAATCCTTCGGCAACTTTTTTATTTGCATCAGGAGCAGGTGGACTTTCGTGTTCTTTTGGTGGCCCCGACCCACGTTGCGGTAGATAACGTGCTGGAGCGGCTCTTGGGGGGAACCGCGGCTGGGAACTATCTGTTTGAATTGGGATTAATCCCTTTCCGGGTTGGAGCCACGAGGCGAATTCCTGAGCACTTGCGGGGCTTTACGCCCGATTGTGTCAATACCGAGTATTGTCAGAGGGTGGAAAAAGAGCTCAGTTTGGAGTTGGAACGTCTAAATCAAGAAGCCGCTAAGTGGATCAAACTGGAAAAGTGTATTCGTGATGCAATTATTGAGGAAAAACGAAATTGGGCGAGGGCTTTAAAAGAAGGGATATTGTCGGAATTTGAGTCCCTCTGCCGCCAGGAGGATCTCGACCTTCCTCAGGGAGTTGATTTAAGGGACGCCCGGAGCCGTTTTCAAGCCTGGTTGCAGCTGCGGGAAAGATCTGCGGTCGAACAAACCAAACGGTTTCTCAGCGATTGGCTCGAGTTCCTTCGTCAAAACCCAAGCTTTTTCTCGGAGCTTTTGTGTGGGGGAGGAAATGTAGTATGCGGGACGACCGTTGGTTGTGTGACGCATCCGGGACTTCGGTCAGCAGTGTATGACTATGCGATAATTGACGAAGCGGGTAAGGAAGAAACTCGACGGATTTTGATCCCGATGGTGCGTGCTCGCCGGTGGATCCTGGTCGGTGACCATCAGCAGCTCCCTCCTTTCGCGGACGATCGGCTTCAAAGACGAATTCGTGAAGAGGGGATGGATCCGGAGTTGATTTTCCGGTCTTTATTTGAAGAGCTTCAGCCCGTCCTCGCCCAAAAGGGGCGTTTTGTCTTTCTGGATCGCCAAGGCCGGATGCACCCCGAGATTTCAGCTTTCGTATCCATGCAGTTCTATGGTGGGCAACTGAAAGACTTTCCGAACGTTTCTCAGCACAATCTGCCTGCCCCGTCCTTTTTGGAAGCTTGTCTCGGAAGAGTCCCCCACATTGTGGTACTCGATACCCAAGATTTGCCAGATCGATACGAAAAGCGAGAAGGCTTCGGGTATCTTAACCCGTTAGAGGTTCGGCTAGTTGTCGTGCTTTTGGAGGCATACGCGAAATTGCCAGGGTTTCGAGCGGAAGCTACTCACCGGGATCCTCCCACGATCGGCGTGATCGCTCCTTACCGTCATCAGGTTAAAGAATTGGAACGTCGTATACTCCGCTCTTCGTCGTTAAGGTATCTGCTGGAGATGGGTCAGCTCCAGATTGGAACCGTGGACAGTTTTCAAGGACAGGAAAAAGATTTGGTGATCTTTTCCACCACCCGTAGCAACCCAGAGGGCAGGCTTGGATTTGTGGACAACCGGCAGCGTTTGAATGTAGCTTTCTCGCGGGCAAGAGCCCAACTTGTTGTCATCATGGACGGAAGCACCGTACTGTTAGCTCGTCAAAGAGGCGACTCGCGAGATCTGGAAGCGGAGATTCGTGATCATTTATATGCCCTTTGGGAATATGCTGCTAAGATCGGCGGGTGGGTTCGTCTCGATAGCCAACATTTGGCTGGATTTCAGGGACTGTCTTTATGAACCACGATCGCTGGAAATTTGCAGAGTCGATAATTTCCGCTTTCTGCCGGGATATCCAAGGCTTGTTTTTCGTGATGTACCCGCAGCCGATTGAGGTTATCCTTTTCGAATCGCCTGTGATGATCGAATCTCGACCACCGTTGTTTCGTGTAATGCGTTTGGTTTATGAAGCGGTGAGGCTTTTGAACGACCCGAGCATTAAACAATTGTCTGGCTTTCTTCGCCTCCCTCCTTTGGCGGTCGAACTTATCCTAGGGCGGATGCGGCGAATACGCCTAGTGGAGGTGGATGCTGCTGGCCGGTGGAGTTTAGCAGACCTCTGGTCTCGTGGCACGGAAGAATTCGTTTGGCGTCGAACATGCCATCGGTTGGTCTGTTACTGGCCGAAAGAACAGCTCTTATTGCCGGTTGAACCCCGTGTCCGGCTTCGTGACTTGGTGTACTTAGAAACGCATCGAATGGGAGCGGATCTTCAAGACGTGTACCAAAGCTTGGTTAGGCAGTCTCATGAAAATCCTTTCGTGCTCGCCGACGGGGAACGGTTGTGGCTTTTGCCTGTACAGTATGTACACGACGTTGCTGAACATTCGCATTCCTCTTCCCCACCACCGCGAGATTTTTCCGAAACCTCTTTTCCGTCTTCCAGCTTTGGCCAATCTCAAGGCTCCCAATCTCTGGCACCCGCTTCCTCGGGTGTATTAACAGCACAAGCTAAATTGGATGTGATGCTTGTAAGTTGGGTGGTACGGCAGGGCGGGCTTTGGGTTCTCAAATGGCGAATTTGGTCTCGCCTCCTGGCACCGGACGAAGTCCGTTCGCAAGCTTCTTTTGCTCCTGGTCCTGTATGCGAGGGCTTGAGGATCCCGGTAAAGTTGGCAGGCAGGTCATTAGACGAGCTCAGGCTTTTCTTTGATCCAGGTTCCGACCGCTGGCGGTCGCTTATTGCTCTTTCGGAAGGAGGTTCCCTAGGGATCCGGCGAACCCTTCACCCTGAGGCAAAAACACTTTTGGAGATAACCTCCTCTTCTTCGGAGACGGATAAAGAGTTTCTGTTGATTCCTAGCTCGCAGGGGCCTATGCTGCGATTCTTGGCAAGGCACCCTTCTGCCTTAGGAGTTGAAGAACCTACTGTACAGTAAAGCACTGGAATCTCCCCGCTGGGTTTTGACGTTCCCCTATCGCCGCTTAGGAAGGGGAGCAACTCTTACCGTGAGAAAAAGTCGTTGTGGGAAACTCCCAGGAATTTTCCTTCAGGTTGGCACTCCATGCCAAGAGGGGCAAAAGTTACCCGTAGCCCCATCCTTATCCAGCGGGAAACTCTGAGTAATTCCGCCAATCAAAGTTCAGGGTTCAGTTTGGGGATCCTTTGGCGGCTTACTTAGCCGAATTGTGTGGTTTCTGGGGAATGGTAACACTGCTTGGGGGAATTATTCAAAGGTTCCTAGCCTAGTTTTGGTGGAAAAATCCTAGCTTCGTGGCGGGGAGAATCGGAGGCGGGGGAGCCAGGTGCGGAGGAGAGAGCGAGGGGGTACCTCGGGGGTAGGTTCGGTCTGGGCCATCAAATAGGCCCGGAGGCTCTCGAGTATATTTCTGGCTCGAGAGGCAAGCTCCTGTCGCCGGCGTTCCCGGGAAGAAGTTGGTTGGATTTCTACTTGGATGATGGTGTGCTTGGGAGTTGGAGCAGAGGAAGGCGGTCCTTCGTTGGCCTTGGAACCGGAAGCCAAGTGGATTTCTCGTGTATTGTTGGCCTCGGCAGGTAGCTTGGTTCCAGAGGAAGGATACACAGGAGTTATTTCCTGGAAGGCTAATTGGATGCGGAAGGTGATGGGCCGATCTGCCCGCCGACGCATTCCGATCGGCCGATGTTCCAACTCCAGTTCCACTTGATCCTCGTGCACGCGGCAGACTCGAGCTTGATGATCGGAGACAAACCCTTGAAGCTTTTCCATGACGATCGGCTTTGGGCCGTGGACCCGAAGTCGTTCCCGGAGAACGACGGAAGAGGTTGCCAGGCCGGTTAACCCGGGCAACCACCTCCGGGCGGCTGGTTCTTCCGGCCAATCGCTGCCCACTCCCAGTTGCACCACCTGGTTCCGGCCACGGGTCTTTGCGGCAAGGAGGGCCCGATCGGCCCGGCGGAAAAAACTTTCCGGACTATCGCCCGGTTGGAGCTCAGTAACCCCAAAACTTGCGGTAACAGTCTTGTGTCCCAAGCAGGGATGCGGAATTTGAGCGAATCGGAAGCGGATTTGCTCTGCCCGCTGGGCAGCTGTGGCGTTGTCGCATTGGGCACACAAAAGAACGAACTCCTCTCCCCCATAGCGACAGGCTAAGTCCCCGGGGCGAACCGCCGCCCGCAGTAAGCCACTGAAAGTTTTAATCACCTCATCTCCTGCATCGTGTCCGTAAATATCATTGATCTGCTTGAAGTGGTCCAAGTCGCAGACGACCAAGCTGCACGGCAATCCTTGCTGCTGGTGTTGGGCGACAAAGATGGGCAGGACACGGTCGAACTCGGCCCGATTGGCAAGCTGTGTCAGCGGGTCCAAAGCCGTCCGGGCTTGGAGCCGAAGACACTCGGCTTCCAGGGAGACCTCCGGCGAGGCATCGTGTACCATGAGGATTGCTCCCACAACTATTCCCTGGTGGTTTTGCACGGGGATGGCGTGGACATCCACGGGGATCTGCCGGCCGCTTCGTCCTTCTAGCACCAGACGGCGGAGGCTTTGGGCTCCGCACTTTAAAGCCCAGGACAGGGGACAGTCTTCAGGAGTGATCGGCTGACCTCGCTCCTCCCGAAGCCCCAAGAGGCGTGGTTCCCACGGGTGAGCCAGCACCGCGGAGGCCGCGATGCCGCTGAGGCGTTCTGCGGCGGGATTCCAGGCCACAACCCGGTTGGCGGCATCGACGACGATGACTCCGTCCCGCATTTGTTCGAGCAACCGGGCGGGGAAAAGGGCCATGAGTTCCGGGGGGAGAGTCTGAGGCAGCTCCGCTTGCCACAAGCTGTGGGTCAGATAAGGATCAATGGAGGCCAACCATCGGCTGGCAGCCTCTAACCTGAGGGTGGGAAGTAGAGGGAGAACCCGTGTGACGAACTCTTCCACCAGAGTGGGGTCGAACTGAGTCCCGGCATAGGTTCGCAGTTCGGCCACGGCCCGCTCTTGGGACATCGCAGGCCGGTACACTTGGTCGGTGGTCATCGAATCAAAAGCTTCCGCGATTGTGATCATGCGTGCAGGTAGGGGGATAGCCTCGCCGCGTTCCCCACTTGGCGACCTCCCTCCTCGATACCATACCCCTACATGCTCCACGATGCGAAGTAACCGATCATTACCCGTGGCCGCTTGAAGTACCTGAGCGGTCTGGCGGCGAGAAGTCTCCAAGATGAGAAATTGAGCTCGGTCCAAGGCCCCCGGTTTTCGGAGGATGTGGTCCGGGACTCCGATCATGCCCAGGTCATGCAGGAGGGCGGCAATTTCCGCAAGCTCTAGTTCGGTAGGATCCATTCCCCGGAGCCGGCCCCACCCGGACACTGTGAGGGCCACCCGTAGGCCGTGAGCTGCTAAAGCGGGCGATTTCAGGCGAAGGGTGACAAAAAGGGCGTAAGCTACGCCCAAGCGAATTTGTGCCAGCTGCCCGTCGATGCGGGGGTGAAAGGCTGCCTCCCGCGATGTACCAGGAAGCACAGCATGGGACAATTCCGCAAGGGTGGGATCGAGCAGGGGATCGAGGCTTTGGGCCCCCGGCCACGAGCAAACACTGGGATTCGAGGGACTCAACATCCCGGGAGTTGCGGGGTTCTCCTGTCCGCCGACTGGGTCGGATGAGTAATCTTCCACGGGGGTATCGTTCGGAGAAACTTTGACTGGGGAACTGGTATCCTCCTTCCCAACCGGAAGGAAAGAGGGGGGCTCGGCAGGCTTAGAAGCCGAGGGGGGAGTACCCGGCGGAGATACCGGTGGATTCTCCTCCCACAATGATTCCGGTTTGGCAGGCGGCATCCGCAAACTGGGCTCGCCCATGGAACCTCCGGTCCTCATCAAAGGTGCGAAACTCGGATGCTAAGCACCAGTCCACTTTGCGAGTTTCTTAACTCGATCCTTCGGTGGTCATGCCCTTGTCGGCTCCTCCGGGAAATGTGTGGTACTAGTCGGCCGGCAGTTCTCGACCGTGGGTTTCCTCAAGTTCCTTTCCGGTTAAGAAAGCCCCGCCTTTCAGGCCGTTTGGATCCCGATATGTGAACATTTTGTGCTATTTCAGAGATGCCTATATCTTCTCCGGGGAAGAGCACCACGGATCTTGGCAAACCTGTAAACCGCTATTTCCCCGTCCCCCAATCGGATAACGGTTTTGGGTCACTCTGTGCCGAATTTTCCGGGCCTGCCAAAGATGCCGATTGAACAACATCCTCTGGCAGTACGGGGGGTCGAAACATCCCCTAGGAGCAGAACGAAAACAACAAGACCGGGGAAATAGGTTTTCGAAGACCTCTCCAATAGTCCTCCCATTGAAAGCCTAGGTTACCCTCCCCCTGACGTCAAACTCCCCTGGGCAATGGGATGGTGTGTTTGCGGGGTGGTGCGAAAGCGGATACCGTGGATATTTGGCATTGCCAACAGGGCAGATGTCCGCAACCTTGGTGTTGCCTTTTCCGCCTTTTTCCGTGGGAAGCCCCGTAGAGATTCTTTGGAAGTTTCCTGGAGTTTGCCGGCAGAAACTTGGCAGATGTCTTTTCTTGGACTACAGGGGAAACCACTCTTCAACCACGAGGGGAATGTTAATTCACCCCGTAGATGCAGACTCATTTGGGAAAGCTAGCCGCCAGGGATCTATTCCGAGAGGTGTTCTCGGGAGAATCTATTTGCAAGCTTTGCCGGGCGGTATAATGCCACAGTGTTCCGGGGGATAGATTGTGCAACCTTTCAAGTCGGGCCGGGTTAGAAGCAGGAGTTTGTCAGGTGAAAGCCGTTCTGAGGTCTGTGGTAACTCCTTGCCGTTTTGCGTTTTAAAAGCTAGGGGGAGGATGAAGAAGGGGGTTTTTGTTCGAAGGGGAGGCTAGGAAAGTTGTGGCACGTCGGTGCCAATTCGTTATTCAAATGGAGCAGATGGTGCTTGAAGTGCTTTCCCCCGGCTAACACCCTTCCTTGAGAGGTTGTGGGACTCCGAAGTTTTTGAGTGGGAAATCACGAGAAGCCGGAGGGGAAATTTGAGACTGTCGTCTGGGAAGAAGGGATTGCTTCAAGAAAGAGCTGGCTGAAGCGGTTATCACCACACCTTTGTAGCCGCATATCGGAGATTTTGAAGGGTTTTCATCCATGCGGTTAGCCACGATTCAAACGCGAGAAGGTGCTCGGGCTGCTGCCCTGCGGGAAGATGGTTTTGTGGATCTTCATGCCACCGATCGCCGGATCCCTCCAGATGTGAAAAGTATTTTGGAAGGAGGTGTGGAGCTTCTTCGTTTGGTGGAGGAGACAATTCCTCGGGGCAGACCCATTCCGCCGGAGGAGGCCCGGCTTTTGCCTCCGGTACCTAATCCCGAGAAGATCATTTGTGTGGGGGCGAACTATGCCGATCATGCGGCCGAAAGTGGTGTGCCAGTTCCCCCGGAGCCTATTATTTTTTGCAAGTTCCTCACAGCTTTGTGTGCCCCGGAGCAGCCGATTGTGCTTCCGCGGGTTTCTCAGGAGGTCGATTACGAGGCCGAGCTTGTAGTGATTATAGGCAAGACCGGGAGGTACATCCCGGAAGAGAAGGCCTCTCAGTATATCGCCGGTTACACCTGCGGGAACGACATTTCGGCCCGGGATTGGCAACTTCGCAAGCCGGGAAATCAGTGGCTGCTGGGGAAGTCGTTCGATACTTTTGCCCCCTGCGGACCGGTGCTCGTCACCCGGGACGAATTTCCCCACCCTCTGCGACTACCGATCATCCTCAGACTGAACGGTCAGGTGATGCAAAGTTCGAACACGGACCAGATGGTTTTCTCCGTTGAACGGTTGGTCAGCTATGTTTCCCAGGTATGCACATTAAAGCCAGGGGATCTTTTGTACACGGGAACACCTGCCGGGGTGGGGATGGCCCGGAAACCCCCAGTGTTCTTGAAGCCCGGGGATTGGCTGGAGGTAGAAATTGGCCCAATCGGAGTGCTAAGAAACCCGGTGGTAGCTGAATCGTAAGGTCGCAACTTTGCTCCCAAGTTGGAGTTGCTGGTCCTTTGGGAGTGAAAAACAGTTGCCAAGCTGCTGGTTTCCCTGGCCGAAGCCTGAGGCCCGTATTTCCGGCTTTTGCCGAAGGGAATTTCTGCCTGATTTCTCTCCGGGGTGTGAAGGGTGCCCGAGAGCCATGATATTTGGCTCGATGAGACGGCGAGCCGTCGAGCAATTAAGCCCTAGCTTTTGAGGGAATGAATCTTGGAAATCCTGAATAATTCCAGGCGTGGAAGACTAGGGCCCGATGATTAGATATTTTGCCGTATAGGTAGGCCACATGTTGTGGTTTAGTAAGCAGACCAAACTCCTCGGCGAATTATTTAGAGGATCCTCTTGTAAATTCCCAGATACAGATAATTCTCGTCGAGAGCATTTGTCCAGAATCGTCTTCGTAGGCTTGCCGGCCATGCAAACGGGTGTACATGCTCAGGAAAACTCTGAACAATTCATCCCACCAAAAGGCTAGCTCCTTATGTGTCGACAATCTCTTCAAGTTTCTGGCTGGGTATGGTGGCCCTCAGGCATTATTTGGGGGCTGTGAACGAATACCCTTTTTGCAACAAGTCTTCGAGTATGACTCCCACTTACGACCATCGCGGATCTTTTAAGGTTAGGTTGGTCCAGCCTCTCGGGGCTCCGCCTTTGGGCCGGAAATTTATCTGGCTCCAGTTGCCAGCTTGCAATTACGAGTTTTGCTAATCGACACTGGCACGAGTTACGAAAGCCTAAAATTTTCCGATTGGAGGTTACCCTATCTGGTGATTGTGGAAATATATCCTATTATGGATGCGGCCACGTTCGGGGTGGTTTTTCCCATAGACGGCCTAGATATGTTCTCGCAAGCTTTCAGCCAGTCGCACAGGCTTTAGTAGAGGGCAGGCCGAAAACGAAAATTGCCAGGCATGGGAGGCCGCCTCCTTCCAGCCGGTAATCCATCACGACATTCATTTCCAAGTGTGATCAAACCGGTTAGGGAAAAGAGCCCGATCCCCACGTCTGGGGGCTTCCTGCTAAGGTGTGCAAGCCAGCAAAGTGGATCCCCCGGGGAAGGTGGTCCAGAACATGGCCTCGGCCTGCCGGCTGGCGAATAAAAAGCTGGTGTTGCGTTGATTGGGGAGGGTTAAATCGCGGTGATCATGTCGACGATGCAAAAAGAAGGTTGGGGCACGGGGCTGCTTCTAAAGCCCTCGCCGGAATTCGTTTTGAAGTCAAATCGCACACGGCGGCGGTTGTTCGAACAGTTGCGGCGTAATCTTCGGGATGCTCTGGATAGTCGCCAGATCCCTTACCAGGTCAGCGGTTACTGGAATGCCTTGTTCGTCCAAACCGAGGCGGTTGTACGGGCTCGGGAGGTGTTGGAACGTGTGGCAGGGGTTGGTTCGATTGTGGTAGTAGATCGCGTAGTACGGGCAGAGTTGGATGAAATTGTCCGGGCAGGGAGTGAGGTTTTTGCCCAGCACGTGGCGGGAAAGCGTTTTGCGGTCCGGGCCCGGCGGAGCGGAAAGCACCCGTTCTCTTCTCAAGATGTGGAGGTCGCTTTGGGTGCAGCTCTTCGGCCGCACGCCTTTAAAGTCGACCTCACCCATGCGGAGGTTACTGTCCATGTGGACATCCAACAGGACCGGGCCTATTTGTACACCGTTGCTTCCCGGGGTTGGGGCGGGTTGCCCCTCGGCAGTCAAGGTGAGGCTCTGGTGTTGATTTCTGGGGGTTTTGACTCGGCGGTGGCCGCGTGGCTAATGTTACGCCGAGGCGTGGCCCTGCATTATCTGTTCTGCAACCTTGGTGGAAAGGCTTACGAAAGTATGGTACTTCAGGTTGCCAAGGTGCTGGCCGATGATTGGAGCTTCGGCACCCGGCCGAAATTCTATACTGTGGATTTCTCGGCTGTGGTAGAGCACATGCGGCAAAGGATCCGCCTTTCGTATTGGCAAGTAGTGCTCAAGCGGCTGATGTATCGTGCGGGGAGCTTGGTTGCTCAGCGGTGCGGGGCAGTGGCTTTAGTTACAGGCGAAGCCATTGGGCAGGTTTCCTCCCAAACGCTTAAGAACTTACGAGCCATCGAGGCGGGAAACCCCCTGCCCGTCCTGCGGCCGCTTTTGGCCTACGATAAGGAGGAGATCATTCGCTTAGCTCGGCGGATTGGGACCGCCACGCTTTCCGAGCGTGTGCGGGAGTATTGCGCGCTGACACCTGAGCACCCGGTCACCGCTACCTGCCCCCAAGCACTGGATGCCGAGGTAGCCCAAATCGATCTATCCATTTTGGAAACCGCGGTAGATAAAGCCGAAGTCTATGACCTGCGGTCTCTTTCCCCTTCCGATTTGGTCACACCCTTTTTGTACATCGACACCATCCCAAGTGGGGCAGAAGTGATCGACTGTCAGAGCCAAAACCTTTATCGGGCTTGGCACTACCCCGGTGCCCGGAACATGGATCCTTTCGAGTTGCTGAAGAACTTCCACAGTCTCGATCGCCGCCGGGTGTATGTGTTATACTGCCCACACGGCTTGCTGTCGGCCTCGGTGGCAGAGGTAATGCAACGGGCGGGCTATGAAGCATATTCTTTCAAAGGTGGGGTGCTGGCACTCAAAGAGTATCTCGAGGCACAAGGGCAAGGTGGCAGTGCTCATTAGCTTAGCAAACTGGGGAAGGTCATGGGGGAGGATTCCGCTCTTGGGTTCCACGGGTTCACCGCGGACTATCGGTGACGATTGGGGGATCAGATAACCGGGTAGCTCGGATTCGGCCGTGGTAGCGAACCTTTTCCTATTGCCTGGGATTCAAAGACTGACTTTAAATCACCGAGACGCTTCTGTATCGAAGTCGCTAGCCCATCTGTCGCTGGTCTTCGGATAGTCCAAAGATTACACATTCGCATTCGATGGCAGAAAACCGATTTCAGCCAAACGTGCCCTGAGTTTTTAGGGGACAACAATTTCCGGCTGACGTATGGTTTCTTCTAGTTCCTGGTTTAAAAGGACCCATGATTTGCGATAGTTGGCTAAACGCTGGCAAAGCGTGGAAAAACAATCTCGTCTCGAGACGTACCGGGTTGGCGATTTGAAGACGGTCTGTCGGGCAAATTTCGAACCGGTTTCGACTGCACCTGCGGGACCGCTTTCGGGGGGCCGGGGCAGAGGTTCGAAACTTTCTCATGGCTTATCGACGAATCGGGTCGAAGCCAACGGCCCAAGGTATCCCTTGCTCGAACATTTCCACCGGTGCCAAGTTTTCCGAGGGAATGACCTCGGGCAACGGCTGTAGCGGGATGAAAGTGGGAGGCTCTTCTGCCCGGGGGACAAGACCGCTTGCACCCCTGGCTGATGCCGAGGTACCACCCGCCGGGACTGAGGGAATTGAGTCACTTGAAGGCCATGGTCCAGGTGGTAAAGCGGATGGGTCCTCCTCCGGAGTTTGGAATCCTGTAGATCGGACAGTCGGGAATTCCTGGCGGAAATACTCTGCTGGGTAAACTTCCTGGGCCATCGGAGGATAGACCGGTAGTAGGTGGGGCCTCCCGGTAATTTCGGCCAGATGCACCAGAAGAATTCGGCGAACTTCCTGGATGGTTTCCGGATGCGTGTGGATGGTCAGATGATCGGCGGGCACGATCAGTTCCGAGTCTGCTTCTTCCACGTGAGCACTTGTATAGCGGACGACCCCGTCACTTCCAGAGGCAAGCCGCCCCATCAACCCCTTTTCTGGCAGGATTCCCACGATATTATGCCATTTCACCCAAGGAGCTTTTGGGCAGGCCTCTAAGGCCGCAAAAAAAGGGGAATCAGGGGAAAGGGCTTCCACACTGGTGTCGATCCGCACTACCCTTTCGTCGCGGATCAGATCGCGATTTGCCCGGAGGAATTCGCTCTGGTTGGCAACCACGAACTCTGGCAGGCGAATCAGCCGTTCGAGAATCCATTGGGTTGTAAGGTTGGAGGCCCGGCTTCCGCGATGAGGGGTTCCGATGAAAATCACCCGGCTGACCGAAGGATTTGGGTGAAAGAAGAAGATTTTTTCGAGGCGGGCTCGCTCCGCAGGGGTGGTGCGGGTAAGTTCGAGCGGTACATCGCTAATAACCCGCCAGAAATAGTCCCTACTTTCCACCGTTTGCAATCGGGCAAGGAGACCTCCCATACTATGTCCCACGAGCACTATGTGGTCGAGGGCAGTTTCCTGGTGCAAGGGATCGAGCACGTGGCGAACCTCGGCCAGCTCCTCGCGAAGAGCAGCAGCACTTACCCAAAACGGTTGGGCGGTGGGATACAGGTAAAACCAAAACTGGAAGTGTTGCCGGATCTCGGGAAGGCTCCGCAAGTCGTTAAACATCTCCATCCAGGTCATGGGACCCGACCATAGGCCGTGGATCATCACCACGGGAATCTTTCCCTTTTCATAAGGCTGCAACATGTAAAGTCCCATAAAGGGCTTGCCCCGGCGAGGTTCGAAGGTAAGAAGCTTTTCCGGCCTTAATAGCCCTACGGTGGGCAGGAGAAGCATTCGCGGATCGGCCAGGAAATAGGCCAAGGGGGTGCTCAAGTCGGTTTGGAGCGGAACCCAAAGGTTACCTACACGCACATCGGAGGTCGCAATCGGATCGTAAAGTTCTAGAGCAGCCGTCCGACGTCGAAGGGCATCGCTAGCATACGGGTCGGCTCCTGGATCGGGTCGGAGAAACACGGTCACCGGAAAGCTCAACTTGTCGGGGTAATATCGAGCTTCGGGAGGCTCCACCGGTAACGGCTGCCGCACGGCAATGAGGGGAACCCCGAGGCCGTAAGTTCGGTAATGATTGCGAAGATTCCGGATTTCGTAATCCGTGGCGAATTCGAAGTGGCCGAATTCCTCCGGCCGCCAAAGTCCCGCTCCAATCCGACAGGAAAGCTCCCAGACACCGCTGGCTGTGCGGATTTCGTACATTCGTCCGGGACTCAACCCGTGCTCCCGACAGACCAAACGGAGCATTCTTTCCAGTGACACGTTGTACAGGTCACAGGCCCCGCGGAATTGAGGATCGTACGGGTTACGGAAATCGCGAAAACGGTCGTCGAAAAGATACTGGAAGGCGTGGATTACCGAGGCTCCGTAAAGATCCAGGGCCAACCGGGGGTTTTCTTTCTCTACGGAGCGGGCTGCTAAATAGGCGAGTTCTGAGGCGGCAAAAAGTTTGTCATCCGAGGGATCGCGATAAACCAAATCCTGGATTCGTCGAAGAAATGCCCGTGGTTCTTCTTGCTTCCAGGCAGTCGTTAACCCATAACGTCGGAGGAATTGCTGGGTCCGCTCACTGGGTTTTTCCTCAGACCACAAGTCTTTTAACCGCTCCCAGGGTGAAGGAGAGTTGGCCCGAATGGTCACCTGTTTCGCATAGGCACACCCCAAAGCAAGCCATGGAATGAGCAAGAGGAGGCAGACGAGGAGATAAATGGCGGGGACGTTTTGCTCCTGATCTTCTCGGCGGGTCCATCGTCGGGGGGGATTTGGTAAACAAATATCCTCCCAGCCGCTTATATTAGGCACGGGTTTTTTAAGGCCCTCCTCCACCTGGTTCATGTTTTCCCATCTACCCAATGGGGGAATCTTGGCCAACCGCCTAGGCATCAGCCGAGCGACAGCTGGCGGAGCCATCCGGCCGCAGCCATACGGGGCCCCGGGGTGGTACACCCCTCCCGGAGAATTTCCCTCCAGTGCCGACCTCGGTCGGTTTTTTTCAGGTGTAAACATGAACTCCCTGCCCGAAGAGAGCCACACGGTGCCGGGGTCGGTGGCTATCACGGCCTTCCGGGATTGGTTCGCCCGGTGTATCCTGGAGAAAAATTTTGATCGCTCCGGGCACAGGGCCCTAGTGAGCACTCTGCCCCGGGAGTCGGCTGAAGGAATGGCTCACCGGAAAGGCCGCGGAAGGCCGTTAGCGATCTCCTCCTTCATCCCCAAAGTGCGTCTCCAGACCCGGGTCGAGCCCACTGCATGCGTAAAGTTCGCCTGGGTAAGAGACTCAAGCGGATTCACTTGGCCGAAGAGTTTGGCCAAAAGCTAAACTCGACAACAACCTCCACGTCGTGGAAAAGCCCAAAGAAAAAGCCTAGCCTTAAGCAAAAGCAAGATTATCACGGCCAGGTTTGCCGTCGAGTCATCCTCACCCGGCGGCAAGATATGTAATACCTTCGCGTTTGGTGGCTTGGCTTGCCTAGTGCACTTAGTCAGCACAAAGGCCAGAATGTTTACGATTAATCCGATGAATCGCTCTAGTTTATTTCCAACAGTACCCCTTTTGCCCCTTTCCCGTCAATTGGAGTCCGCATGATTCGGTTAACGGGCATGTATCCGGGAGGTGATTCTACCTTCCCCGGGATGGTGGGGCTTTTGGGTCCGTGAGGGATCAATCCTCGCGAAAGATATTTGTTCAAAGGTGCTGTTGACCGAATCTGGAAGAAAGCCATAATTTATGCAGTGAGAAAGCATCAAACGGACGTTTTCCGAGTGCTTCAAACCTCGGGGATCTGTTTGATATTTTGTACCAAGCCGGCAACCGTTGAAGTTTATTCAGCAAAAATTCCGGTTTTTCTAAGTTGGGTGGTTGTTCTGTAGCGTGGTTCGACGGGTGAAGCCCTGAAGGATTTGGTCTAAAAATAGGCGGTATTGCTCTAATGCATCAGTTCATTGGTCGCTTAACCCTAGGGTTGTTACTATTGGGCCTTAATGGCACCGGGCCTTAGGGTTTGTGCGGCCAAGAAAGATCAAGTGCAATTAATCCGCAAGCCAATCAAACCCCAAGGCCATCAAAACCTTGGGGTTTTTCGTTTTAACTGGGCAGGCGGTTTCGCGATGTACCTGCCGAAGAGAGGTTGCCAGGAAATACCAAAATGGAATTTCTTTGGAAAAAAACGAGAGCCTTCAAGCAGATCCAACGGCCGTGGAGAATGGTTCCATTGGGGTAGCTACTCCAAAGGCTATCAATGGCCAATCAGAAGGTTAGCAAGGAAGGAAAGGGGATTGCGAAGAGCGTTGGCGGGTTTACCAACGGCGATCCCAATTAGCGGTTTAGTTTAAGCGGTTAAGTTTCCGAAAGCCCCGTTCGTTTAATTTCTGCCCAAGGGAGTTTGGAGCGGTTTTTAGGCTGTCGTCGAAATTGGGAAGGGATTGTCGCTGGCTTCGAGGATTTGGTTATCGCTTTCGAAGTGGAAAAAGGGTCGACCGATGATGCATCCCGAGACACCGAAGGAACCTTCGCGGCGGATTATTGTTTTCGACACTACTCTCCGCGACGGGGAACAATCGCCAGGGGCGAGTATGAATCCCGCCGAAAAGTTGGAGGTGGCCAAGGCACTGGCCCAGCTGGGCGTGGATGTGATCGAAGCCGGTTTCCCCATTGCTTCGCCCGGCGATTTTGAAGCGGTGCGGGAAATTGCGAGGAATGTTCGAGGCCCCATCATTTGTGCTTTGGCCCGCTGTCGCGATGAGGATATCGATCGGGCTTGGGAAGCCATCCGCGAGTCACCTTCGCCGCGGATCCACGTTTTCCTTGCGACCAGTGCTATTCATCGAGAGTACAAACTCCGGATGACCAAGGAGCAGATCATCGATCGGGCGGTGGCCGGGGTTCGCCGGGCAGCGAACTACTGCCCGGATGTGGAGTTTTCTCCGGAGGATGCCGTTCGCACGGAGATGGATTTCCTGTGCCAAGTGGTCGAAGCCGCCATCGATGCCGGAGCTACTACGATCAATATTCCGGACACCGTCGGCTATGCCACACCAGCTCAGATGAAACATGTGATCGAAACTCTTCGAGCCCGAGTTCCAAACATTCATAAAGCCGTCATTAGTGTCCACTGCCACGATGATCTGGGACTGGCATTGGCCAATAGCCTGGCTGCGGTGGAAGCTGGGGCTGGTCAAGTAGAATGTACCATCAATGGCATTGGGGAGCGGGCAGGTAATTGTGCTCTGGAAGAGTTGGTCATGACCCTCCGGGTCCGTCACGACTATTACAAGGCCCACACGGGGATCGTCACTCAGCGACTGGTACCTACGAGCCGTTTGGTGGCGGGGATTACGGGACTCCATGTCCAACGAAATAAAGCCATCGTCGGCCAAAATGCCTTTGCTCACGAATCGGGAATTCATCAGGACGGTGTGTTGAAGGAGCCGAGAACTTACGAAATTATGCGGCCGGAGGATGTGGGCTTTACCCAGAGCGACCTCGTGCTGGGCAAGCACAGCGGTCGGGCAGCTTTGGCAGCCCGGGCCCGCCAGCTCGGCTATCGGCTCACCAATGAGCAGCTCGATGCCTTGTTTCAGGACTTCAAGCGGTTGGCAGATAAAAAGAAAGAAATTTACGACGGCGATCTCATCGCTCTGATCGAACAGCAGATGCAGACGGTTGCCGAAACGTACACTTTGGAGCATTATGAGGTAACCACGGGAACCGGCAGGACGCCTCATGTTCGTATGGTTCTTCGTAAGGGGGACGAGCTTTTGGAGACGGAACTTTCTGCTGGGGATGGGCCAGTTGACGCGGTCTTCTTTGCCATCGAGAAATTGACGCAGATTCCCGTGGTCTGCAAAGATTTTCATGTCCACAGTGTTACCGTGGGAAAGGATGCCCTGGCGGAGGTGAACGTGCAGCTGGAGTATGAAGGTCAACTGTACCGTGGCCGGGGGGTGTCAACGGACAGCATTGAGGCGAGTGCTAAGGCTTTCTTAAATGCCATCAACCGGATCATTGCCACTTCCCAGCTGCCCGAGCCGGCATCAAAGACCGAGTGAATTAATCTTTGACTTTCTTCGAGGGAGTTGAGTCCGGGGGGACCGGCGACAGTCGGTTTTAAAATATATCGCGAAGGTTAGTATGATTGTCAGTTAAGGACCTTCGCTTAAGATTTTAGGTAGGCGGAGGGTTATTGCACCCGGCCGGGGGAGAAGGTAGAGAACTATCCTGAATAATCGGAAGAACGACATTTCGGGCACTCTGTAGGGGGAATCAGGGGCCCTTTGTGTGTTTGGTAGGGCCTAACTCCATTTGTGCGGATGCATCACGTTTACTGGATTGGAGGAGACTTGCGACAACCTGTTAATTGTTGGAACGTTAAATATTCGTGCCCGGTCCAGCGGTCATTACGGCATTGTGAGTCGTAACCTTTTATAACTTCGACAGTTATAGCGAGACCTGGCTAGGTTTGCTCCGGTCCGATAAATGATAACTGCGGATTAGCTAGCGGTTCCGAAGGAATTGACAGGACGGTTACCAACGTCTAGAAGTAAACTAGCTTGGGCCGGTTCAGCTAGCCGGCCGGCTTTCTCATTGGGTTCGAAATGGGGTTGTCCCGACTTACTCGAGATTTGGATTTCTGGGGCATAAATTGTTGAAGCGTGAGGCTGGTTGGCCGAGTGGCGGAAAGGTAGACGCACAGGACTTAAAATCCTGTGGGCGGTGACGCCCGTGCGGGTTCGAATCCCGCCTCGGCTACTCCGTTAGCAGACCGAGGTAGCTCCAAGCGAGCGACATGTTCACCGGATCTAATCCGTTCTACTGATTTTTTGGATGCTTTTTTCGAGGGTTCTTGCCTCAGGGACAATCGAGGGCACGGATTTGACGGACAGGGCGATGCTTGGCAAGTGGGCCGAAATCCTTCTCCCAGATATCTACCGCTTCCTATGGGCGGTCACGGCCCCAGAAAACCCGAAGTCCCTCTGACGGGAATCCACCGGTGCCCGGACCGCTCGCTGAGAATATCGCTGCCCTACGAAGCCGCCTCAGCCACACCGGCCGAACCCTCCTTCCAAAGAGCTCTCCGCTGAAAAGGGATCTCCGCAGCAAAGTGGGAAACTCCCCCAGAACAGTGGTTGCAGCATTCGGGAGAAGGCCTATTGAAATTGCGATGACTTTCCACCTTCCAAAAGAGAATTGGTCTTTGGGTCGGGAATTAATTAGGGTTTCCTGGATTGATCGTCTACGAGTAGAGGTTCCGCTCTATTTCAGTGGTTGAAATTTTTCGGTGGGTGGGACCCAGGCGAAGAAGTTCGGCCGATAGGGATCCCGGCGTTATCCTCAATGAGCCTTAAGCCGAGGTCAGCCACCGGCAGACGTGGGAAGGGTGCGGAAGTTTGCCCCGGGCTAGGGTCTGCCTGCACGGTTCAGGAGGGATTTCTTGAAGAAGCCCTTGTCAGCCGGAGTTACACCCCGCGGGGTGAAAGCCGGTGAAAAGTTCAGTATTTTGGGCACTTCCGATGTCTGCGTCTTCCCTGAGACTAATCCCGAAAAAAAGATTATGGAAAGCGAGGGGGGCCAATTTTTGCATCACGAAGGCGAATAGTCGGGGGCATCCTCGGGGCAAATTTGGTGTTTGCGGTTGGACCAACGGATACCGATGTGATTGCTCTGGTTCGAATTTAGGGACCGGTTAGCGTGGGTTAACAAGGGGACCTTTTTAAGCAAAGGGGCCTGATGATGTTTCGCCGATCGGATAAACTGGAGTTTCTCGTCCCCCGTGAAAGATTTATACCCGTACAGGTTCCGGCTCTTATAGAACGAATTTCCTCCGATCCGGACTTGAGCCCTAAGGAACGAGAGCAGTTTCGACAATTGGCCCACCTCCTCCAGGCTCGTTTCCACTTCGAGTTTCTTCAGGCGGCGGAGAAACTTAAGGAGCTGTTCGACCCCTTCAACCCCGATCGCGACACCTTACTGATTCGGGAGGTAAGCGAGGTAGAACGGGAAAACTACTTTGATCAATTCCGGGATTTGCTTCACGACGTTCTGATTAAAAGCAATTACACCAAGCTGAGCCGGGAAGAACTTGTGCGTTGTTTGGAGGCGGAGAACCCTTGGGGGGTTCGGGTGGAAGTGGATTTGTCGAAGTACAAAGTCATCGACTTTTACTACCGGGGGGTGAAAGAGTTTACTCAGCCGTATCAGCTGTGGTATCTTGGGAAGCCCGTTCCACGACGAACTCGTTCATTTTCCCGGATTGTGGTTCTAGTGCGAATGCCCCCGGAGGGGAGGAAGGATTCGGAAAACGGAACCCCGGGGTCCGACCAGGTCCTGGTCAAACTGTTTAAGGATGTTCGTCTTGAAGAACTAAAGATGACCTCCCCCCACATCCGAATCCGCATTCGGTTTTGGGATAAGGTACAAATTGCCGTTTCCGTGGTAGCGACGTTGGTCACTTCGGTAGTACGACTAGTGTTGGCCGCTGCCGTAAATCCGGTGCTTTTCTTTAGTGTGCTCAGTGGATGTGCGATCGCTGCTGCCAAGGCCGTTCAGAATTTCATTACTTGTCGGATCCGCTATATGGAACGTTTAGGGGCAAATTTGTATAGCAAACTCCTTGCAAGTAATGTGGCTGCGATCTCGCGGCTTTTCGATACTGCAGAAGCCGAGGAGGTGAAAGAGGCCCTGTTGACATATTACATCTTATACAAGCATCGGGATCGTGACCTCACGATGGAGGAGGCAGACAGGCTTGCCGAGACCTGGCTTGCACGCGAGTTTGGGCTACCGCATGTGGATTTCGAGATCGACGATGGCTTGCGGAAACTCCGCGAAAAGGACCTCCTTGTGGAACGGGGAGTTCCGGCAGTGGGGGTACCCTCGGGTCCTCCGACGTCCGCTGGCACCAGGACCGATCTGTCCCCGGGGGATGTGGGGTTGACTTGCGGGGAAACGGTGGCTGCTGGGGATCGGTCGGAATCCTCCCGATCTCGAGTCATTTGCAGGGTCTACGATCTTCCCTCGGCCCTTCGCCGATTGGACGAATGGTGGGACAACTTCTTCCTTTTTGCGAACCTTGGTCGGCCGGAGGATAACCATATCGCGGAAGCCCCGTCCACTTCAGAGGTCAAAACATAATGAGCACGCAGCCCGTTCCGTTCTTAATAAACCGCGGATCCTCAGAGCGGGCCTCCAAAGTTAAAGGGAAGTGGTATTTCATACATCAGAGTTTGTCGGTAAAAAGCTCAGGACGGTTTGTTCCCATTTTAGGTGAAAACCGGATTCGGTTGGGTTTCTGGGCCACAGGAGAAAATTCGCTGTTCCTATACGATGAACGGAAATGCACGACACGTGAGGTGGAAATAGCGGTACTGGAGAAAATCTCGCGAAATCGGGGACGTTCAGCCATCCTATTGCTTGAGGGTTTGGGCAAGGACGTTGTTAAGCTGGAAGTTACCTTTCTAGGAGATCATTAGCAGGGACAGGTGTGTACAATCGCTTCGGGAACGGAATTGGTTCGGCAGAGGGCGAAATTCATCAATAAACTTACCTCTGGGCCCCTCGGTATTTCGGAAATGCTGCGGAGGTTTTCGAAAAGTTTTCCCGAAGGAGCCGACGGCTTCCTGGCACGTCGAGCCGGGCATCTTGCCGCTTGGTCCCAAAAGAATCAACAGCCCGCTTGGAGTTTCCCTAGGACTACCCAGCCTTGATGCCCGCTTTTTAATTGACTTGCCAGAAAAGAGGTCCCTCGATGGGGCCGGCAAGCGGGAAGTTCTTGCTCTTTCGGTTCGCTCCAACCCGTGGGATAAGTCGGCTGCCTGGCTTTCGGCAATCCACCCGATCTCTTGGGACGTAAATTCCCCTGGTTTTCCGAAGGCGAGAAATTCCACCCCTCGAGGGCCCCCACTTTAGCCCGAGGCCTCTGCATAGCGGATGTTTATGTGATAGGACTCGGTGAAAGGGGCTTAGGAACGACAAGTCGGCTTGCCATGGGATTTAATTTTTCTAGGAGTGGATAGTCGCCTACCGGGAGTAACCGTTCTAAGGTGATGCCTAATTGCCAAAAACCGCCCCCAATCGGCGAGTTTTGTTGTACCACCCCGTGCAAGTAGTTGGGGCCTTCCAGCCAGATGCCTACCACGGCATCTTCCGCTCGGAAAGGCTGCGGCAAAACAACAGCTACCGAACAATCGCCGAAGTCTTTCGTGATAGCGAAGGTCGCTTCCTCAACCACAGGCTTACCTTTTTCCCAAGGCATTAAAATAACCGGCATCACTCGGGGGATGCGTTCGGAACTTCGTCTTTCCCCCTCAAGTGGGGGAAGTGTGGGGCAGGTCACATCCAACAGGCGACGAATAAAGCTCTTTACCACCATCTGCCGGCGACTCAGTTCGAAAAGAAGCATGGCATGGCACCTCCAGCGGCAAGCCACAGGAAGTTCTTGACCGAAATGGGAACCTTAGAACTCGCAAAGGATTCTGAAAGAGCCCAGTTGAAGACTGGGAAAGATTTGGAACGCACATGAACCTCGGCAGAGTAGACTTGGCTCCTGAGAAGCGTTCAACCCACCCCTTCTTTAAAAAGGTACTCAGGCAGGGTTTTTCGATCTCGGGCCGACCGTGGCTGCCCCCCCAACCAGTTCGTCATCATCCATACCGACCTTTTGCCTGACAGAATCGCTACAATCGGTTCGCGAACATGCCCCTTCACTCAACACTAGCTCAAAACTCCCCACCGGGGAGTATCAAAAGCCGGAGACCTCCCAAATAACTTTTACTCCAATCCTACTATCGGTTCGCCACCATTGTGACGGCACGATGCACCCCAGTATTCTCCGCATTTCCTCGCTCGGAGTGGGTTAGGATCCCCTATTTGCTGGTAATCCGTTATGAAACTGTTGCCTTGGTGGGAGCATTCAATGGGTCGGTAAGTCAGTGCGGATTGACTCGAACTTTCTGGGATTTTTCTGGTAGGGGTCGGCCGCAATTGTTGAAAAGGGGATTACATTCCTCATAATCACCAGGATGAAGATGGGGGGTGCCTTGCCACGGAGCCGTTGATTTCTTGCTTGATTGTAAGGAGACCGGAAATGTCTGCAACTGGCCAGAGTATTAGAGCCCGATTAATTCGGTCGTGGAGAAGCGGGAATGCTGTTGGTGATCATTCGAACAGTATTCTTCGGGCAAGGAGAAATCCCTTGGCTTTTGCGAGCCATTGGAACGTTTTCTTATTAGTCAGCATCGTATGCATCCCGTTTTTGGTGCCCTCGCAGACCTCGGCCGTCGAGGTTCGCAGCCAGCGGCCACGGATATTCCTCCTGCCGGATCAAGTCGCGGAGCTTCGCCAGCGGATTCGCTCCGTAGAGGAAGTTCAAAAAGCCTATTCCCTTATGCGGGATTTCGCTTATGGTCGGTGGATGAACAAAAATCTCTGGATTACTCCCGAGGAGCTCTCGACGGTGCTTGTGGTCTATCTTGTGGAAGATCGCGATCCCCGGCTGATGGAGCGGATCGTGGGTTATCTGGATTACTTCTCTCAAGCGGAAGGAGATGTGTGGACAAGGCCTCGGATGCTGAAGGCTTTGGCCCTGGCCTACGATTGGCTGGCGGACGATCTACCTCCGGATCGGCGGAAGGCAATTCCTACCCGGATGCTTGAGCTGGTGGCCGCCATGAAGAAGGCCTACCGGCACAGCGACTACAACAATCAGGTTTATCTACAGTACGGACCGCTTGTTTATGCGGGAATAGCCCTCGCACATGAGCCGGATTTCGCCGCGGAAGCACAGGAACTGATGAGAGAATCGGAACGGCTTCTCCGAGAACATTTCATCCCCACGATCAATCAAGTAGGTGGAAATGGGGACGGTGGCTGGCACGAAGGGATGGCCTACTTTAGTTTCTTTGCTTACGAGTTGGCCCAACAACTGGAAGCATGGCGGACGGCTACTGGGGAGGATCTGTTCGAAATTTGTCCGGGGTTGAAGGGAGCCTCGCGATGGTTCGTGTATTGTACCCAACCCCATGACCAGACGATGGCCCCCGTGGCTGACATTCGGCACGCTACCCGTTGGGGTTGGCAGGAGACGGCTCTTCTGACTCTGCTGGCTCGTCGCTACCGGGATGGACTGGCCCAATGGGCCCTGCGGTTAGTCCCGCCGGATCATCCCGTGCGGGCATGGCCTTACGTGCTTTGGTACGATCCCTCCGTGAAAGTCGTGGAACCGCGAACATTGCCGGCTGGCACATTGTTCTCTGGGATTGGATGGGTGGCCACCCGCAGCGATTGGACAGACCATGCCTTCTGGGCATTATTCGTGTGTGGACCTTACTATGCAGGGCATCAGCATTCCGACCAAAACAGTTTTCTTCTGTCTTTCCGGGGGGAATTGGCCGTGGATGCTGGCGGTTACGGAGCCAAGGAAACCGATTGGCATAACACGGTGTTGATCGGAGGTGGTCAGCGGTATTTCTCGGCAGATCCCCGGAGGTATTTTGGGGCCATCGAGCCGGGTAGCCCGTGCAATACCGGCCGGATCGTGGCCTTCGAGGAAAATCCTTATTTCACTTACGCCCTTGGGGATGCAGGCCGGGCCTATCCGGCACCTGCTGGCTCGAAAGGGACTACTTTTCTTCGGCGTTTTCTTTATCTGCGGCCAGCTACCGTCGTTATTGACGATTGGGTCGCTCCGACAGAGACCGACCGGCAAATCCGCTGGCTGCTTCACACTGTCCATCAGCCTCAACTTATTGACGGGGCCTTTGTGGCCGAAGGCACGGGGCCTGCTCGGCTGATCGGTCGTACCCTGCTGCCCACTTCTAGCCGTGCGGAAATTATTCCCCGGAACTTTCCCAAAGATAACCGCTCCACGTGGCAGCTTGCGATTGAGCCTTCCCGTCCTGGGTCGACCCGGTTGCTTCATGTCCTCCATGCCCAGCTGAAGGAGCAGAACCCCGATGAATTTGCTATGGATTCGAAGGTCGACGAGGTCGGCTTGGTCACCTTGGTTGTACGGGCTTCAGGGAGGGAATATCGTTTAGAACTGCCACCTCCCCAGGAGAATCCCGGTTGGCTGGAAATTCGTTCTGGTGAACAAAAGATCCTAGAACGGCGGCCACTTCCAGCCGGGATTTTGCCTTACACACCGGAAGGCCTTCGGCAGTTGGAGCGTTGGGACAGTGCCTATCGGAGTGGCAATCGGCCCGGCTGGGACGTAGGTCGAGCGGCAAGCCAGTTGGTTGAGGCCCTCGAGACCGGCCTAATCAGGCCCTGTCGGGTGATCGAGCTTGGTTGTGGTCTGGGTAACGACGCCCGATTCTTGGCTGCCCAAGGGTTCGACGTCACTGCTGTGGACATCGCTCCAACCGCTATTGCCCGGGCTGAGGAGATGGCTCGGAAAGAAGGCCTCAATGTTCGTTGGCTGGTGGCGGATGTGCTCCGCATGCCCGATCTGGGAACCTTCGATCTCGTCTACGATCGGGGCTGTTATCATGGTGTGCGGCGGACCAATGCCCGGGAATATGTAAACACCCTTTTGGCATTGACTCGGCCAGGTAGCCTAGTCTTTATCCTTGCGGGGAATGCTCGAGAACCCGGAGGGGGAGGACCGCCTCGAGTGAGCGAGGAGGAAATCCGGAGCGATTTCTCCACTCACTTCGAAATTGCTTTGCTCCGGGAGACCCGGTTCGATCGCCGGGACGGTATAGGGGGCGGAGCTTTGGCCTGGCAGATCCTCCTCCGCCGCAAAGATCGTTAGCCAACCGCTTTTGCCCGGGATTCCCTCTACTTTCTGGCCGGGATTTGGTCCGGGGCTTTTACCCCGATTTCGTTCTTCCCCTGCCCCGTAATGCGGAAATCCCCAACAGTTCAAACGAGAAGGGGTTTGCAGCGAGTCCTTGCAGATCGCATGGGAAGTTTCCCCTGGCTTTCACTGCCCACTGATTTCCTTTAAGTTCTCGGAATTCTCCATCCTGCTGCGGCTAGTTGGTGCCAGATTAGGGCTCACCGGAAGGGGTTTCTTTCCGGGGGCTCAGGTGGAGGCATTCCGTCCGCTCGCACATCTTGGCTTTCCAAAGCCGATTGCCTAGCCGGTCCCGATGATTGACGAATTAGGAAGCACAAATATCTGGGATTTCCCGCTAAGCCTCTAAATCAAAGTGGTCCATATCAAAGTCGGATCGTCGAATCAGTGAAAGTGCCCCGGTTGTTCGCGGAAAAGTGCAGCAATCCGGGGATACTACCTCCAGGGGGCAGTAGCAGGGTGAACGAGATTCGGGGCAAGGGGGTAAACTCTAACAGTCCGCGTTCTGGCGAAGGCGGGCTTCGGGCCTCCCAAACTTTCTTGACGCTTTTCGTCTTGGGGTGAAAGCCCCGGGTAAGTGAAACAGGTCTTGCTTGCAAATCACGAAAATTTTTAACCTTCGGCAGAAATCCACCGGGGTAGGCGGGGCTGGCTTTCCCGGCAATTAAGAGGTGGTTGAAGTCTGGCGGTCGGCCTGGTGCGATGCTTAATCGGAGCATTGGGAGGTTTCCTCCTTTGCAGCTTTGTTCGCAAGAGCCGGTCCGGTGGGTGATTGGACTGCTGGCCGTCCTCGGATGTCCGTGAGATTTCCCCCGGGATCGCTCTCGGGATTCCCAAGGAAATTCAGAATAATTCAGCCGATTGTGGACATGCCCCCGATGAGTGGATAGTTGGCTGTGGTCTTTGGGCACACCGCGTGGCTATTGAGCATTTGTTCCAGACGCGAGCCGAATTGTTCGGAAATGCCAATTCTCTTTTCCGAGAGCTAAGTCTTGGCGGGGTTAGCCGAAGCAGACGAACGGTGGAAAATTCATTTGGTAACCTCTCCCGCGAGGTGAACCTGCCGTCATTTTGGCAAAAGTGGGCATTCTGCGAAGACTAGCGACCTTGGGGTGACTCGGACGGTTTCAAGTCAGCCGCACGGGTGTGGAAGGTTTTTTCCGAAACTGCCGATCCGGCAGGAAGGGTCTTGTCAGGTTCTGGGTGGACCTCTTTTCGGGAGTGTTGGAGGCTTTTGGCCAGAAGAAAGACAAGGAAATTCCGGACGGGAAAGGCCACACCCCCAAGACAGGGGGCATTTTTCGTATTTGATCACACACTGTGATATCTGAGCAACTGTTCCATACCCCAGGGGAATTAGTCACAGGGTCCACAAGTCTGTTGTGGGCATTCTTAGCTGGCGGGGTCGCTCCGGGTTAGGAACCAGCTTGTGCAGCTAAGTACCGGGAGGATGATCTCGTGGAACCCCTTCTTCGCCTGCATGCTCCGAATGTTGAGGAGGAAGCACTCTCTGATCAGACGGAGATCCACCCTACGGCAGTGATCAGTCGATCGGCTGTGCTTGGCCAGGGGGTTTTTATTGGTCCTTTTGTTGTCGTTGAGGGAGATACGATCATCGGTGACGGTTGCCGGCTTGAAGCTCGGGTCGTGGTGAAAGAAGGTACAGCTCTTGGGCCTAACAACCACGTCTTCGAGGGGGCTATCCTCGGTGGGTTGCCACAACACGTGCACATGCCCAAGAATCCTGGCCGGGTGATCATCGGCTCGGGCAACGTCATCCGGGAAAACGTCACTATTCATCGGGCTTTACAGGAAGGCCAGGCAACGATTGTCGGCAATAATAACCTTCTGATGGTTAACTCCCATGTTGCCCACGATTGTCAAATTGGCAGCGGATGCATCCTCGCCAACAATGTGATGCTTGCAGGCCATGTGACCGTCGGGGACCGGGCCTACTTGTCCGGAGCGGTAGCCGTCCACCAGTTTTGCCGGATTGGGCCATTGGCGATGGTGGGTGGACATGCACGCGTTGGAAAAGACATCCCGCCCTATGTGACTGTCGATGGTTTCACCACCCTTGTGGCAGGCCTTAATGTGATTGGCTTGCGTCGGGCCGGATTTTCCGTCCAGCAGATCCAACAATTGAAGGAGGCCTACCGGGTCATCTATCGGAGCGGTCTGTCCTGGAAGGAGATTCTAGAAACGCTCCGAACCCGATTTGCGGAGGGACCGGCCGCCCTGTTCTACGAGTTTCTTGCTTCTACCAAGCGGGGTATCACCCCGGAGAGACACCGATTCCAAATGTGGCTGGCCGACGGTCAGGCAAGTGTGGCCAATGGGGAATTCTCCCCGTCCTCTGTAGCAGAGGCCTCTTAACGAATTGTTGCACCGGCTTGCATCCTCAGCCGGCGGAGAGGCAAGTTTTCGGTCCAGCCTCCTATTCTTCCACTACCGGTAAAGCAGCCAAGGCCTCCTGAATCTTTTCCTGGGGATATTCCAAATCCTCCAGTTCCCCGGCCAGGAATCGGTCATAGGCTCCCAGGTCGCAAATGCCATGGCCGCTAAAGTTAAAGAGGATGCATTTCTCTTCCCCAGTTTCTCGACAGCGGAGTGCTTCCACCACGGCTGCTCGAATCGCATGGGAGGTTTCTGGGGCAGGAATCGTCCCTTCGGTCTTGGCAAAAAGCTGAGCTGCCTGAAAGCATTCCCTTTGATGATATGCTGCTACTTCCACGATCTCCAGCTTGGCCAAGAGGCTCACCAGGGGTGCCATCCCGTGATATCGCAGACCACCCGCGTGGATGCCGGGCGGTACGAAGTTGTGGCCTAGCGTGTACATCTTGATCAAGGGGGTCAGCTGGCTAGTATCCCCGAAGTCGTACCGATATTGGCCGCGGCTCATCGAGGGGCAGGCCTTCGGTTCGACCGCCACAAAGCGGACCTCTTTCCCCTTGAGTCTGTCGCCCACAAACGGCAAAGCAAGTCCTGCGAAATTGCTTCCTCCGCCCACACAGCCGATGACCACATCGGGGTAATCACCCACAAGTTCGAGCTGTTTCTTCGCTTCCAACCCAATGATGGTCTGATGCAGGAGGACATGATTGAGCACACTGCCAAGCGTATATTTGGTTTCTGGGTCTTGGAGGGCCACTTCGATGGCCTCGCTAATCGCGATTCCCAAACTTCCGGGGCAATCCGGATCTTCAGCGAGGATCTTTTGGCCTGCTTGGGTGCGGTCGGAAGGACTGGGCACAACTTCGGCTCCCCAAAGTTGCATCATGGATTTCCGGTAAGGTTTTTGGTGATAGCTGACCTTTACCATGAAGACCGTGCATTCCAGCCCGAAAAGGCTGCAGGCAAAAGCCAACGAGGATCCCCACTGTCCGGCTCCAGTTTCAGTGGTGAGCCGACGTACTCCTTCCACTTTGTTGAAATAGGCTTGAGCCACCGCGGTATTAGGCTTGTGGCTACCGGGAGGACTATGGCTTTCGTCTTTAAAATAGATCCGGGCCGGTGTCCCCAAAGCCTTTTCCAGACTCCGTGCTCGCACCAGAGGGGTTGGTCGCCACAGTCGGTACACGTCTCGGACTGGTTCGGGGATGGGAATCCAAGGTTCTAGACTCACCTCTTGCTCGATCAGTGCCCGGGCAAAGATCGGCTCGAGATCTGCCGGACTGATCGGTTTTTTGGTCACCGGATGCAGCACCGGCGGCATTGGTTCCGGTAGATGAGGCAAAATGTTGTACCAAGCATCCGGTAAATCCTTCTCGGGAAGCAAAATCCGCCGATAAGAATCAGAACTCACGTTTGGAACCTCCGCTTCACTGATGTTTCCCTAATCCTCCAACCTCTTGTGCCAAAGTTGCTTCCACCAGGGATATAAAAATTGCCAAAAAACCTTCGGATTCTTTGAATTCCCTCCTACATCCCGTTCTGATATCCCGGGTTCCCGAGCCGTAAAAAACCCCCAACAAAACCCTACCGACTGCTAAGCCCCAGTCTGGGAAGGAGTTTCGGAAACCGGAGGCACTGCTAAATACAAACTCACCCCTAACGGTTGGGCAGAACCCCCATTTTAACTTTGCCTGTGGGTTGGGAACACCCTTTTTAAAGGCGGCCTCCGAAGCATTAAACCTTTCTCCCTACCGCCGAAAACCCAGGGGTTACAAACGCCCTTCCGAAAAACTTAAATCGTGATTAGCCTTTGCAGTATTGGCAAGGGGCTTTCCCAGGGGCTTCGGTTACCCCAGATGGGATACCGTAACGGATGTCTTCGGTGCTAGAAAGTGTTCGAGGAACTCCTGGGCACTTCCTCTTAATCGGACAAATACTGCCTCAAAACCACAATAGCTGGCCACACAGCTTGGTAAATCATCTACAGATTGAGCTCAGGCCTTGGACGGATTGAAAAAGCTAGAGTTTTTGTGACTTGTTTCACCCTTTAGGACGCAACCTAGACTCGAGAGGGGAAATGCAAGCGGACGGTCCCCAGCTA